>ERZ772883.657-NODE-657-length-33719-cov-8.908953_pt1 | contig 33719 bp, 27 predicted proteins | sample MGYA00580575_ERZ772883 | MGnify/ENA primary metagenome ERZ772883 (study PRJEB29015, sample SAMEA2737666) | human gut metagenome | biome: human gut; feature: human-associated habitat; material: faeces | place: China | collected 2012 ...
AAGCCGCATGTCTCCCTACGCCCCTGCGCGGCTCCGCCGCGCAGTCCGGGGTGCAGGGCTTTAGCCCTGCTGCGGACGGATAAGGATGAAGGGGGTCAGTTCGTCGCCCTGACCGCTGGGGTTGTCGGCCATGGCGTCCTGAATCTGCTCGTCGGTCAGGGGCACGGTGCTGGACTTGCCCAGCTGATCCCGCTGCAGGTCGTTGGCGTCCATCAAAACGACCGGGATGCCCGTTTCGCGGCTCAGTTCTTCGCAAAGCTCATTGGGGTGCTCGGGGTTGATGAGTGCCATCTCGTGGTAGAGATCAAAGCTAGAGCGCTCGTAGAAGCCGTCGATGCCGCCCACGCCCTTGCCGCAGACCTTGTAGAACACGCCGTGAACGCCGAAAAGCTTGGTCACAGCGCTGCAGACCGCCGCCAGCAGCACCCGGGGCAGGCCCACCATGTCGATGACCAGCTGCAGCTTGTAGGGCTCGTGCATTCCCACGCCGGTGTGGTTGATGCCCGCAAAGCGCCACAGGAAGTTGGCCCAGAAGCCGGGCTTCACCTGATCGCGGGTCTTGACGGACTTGACGCACATGCACATGACCTTGGCGCCGAAGCTGAGAATGTCGCCCTCCTGATACAGAGGCCGCACGTATTTTTCCACCAGCTCCTTCTGGCTTTCGCCCACCTGCACAAAGTGGGTCTGGATGGCATAGCGCTGGTATTTGCGCCCGTCCTTGCCCTCGATCACGCCGCGGTCAAAATAAACGATGCCGTCCTTCTCCCGGCGCTGCTCCTCCAGATTGCGGGAAGGAATGATCCCCATAAGTCTTCGCCTCCGTACTTTTGCTGAATGTTTGGATAAGGTAGCTTTCCCGATTTCGGCCTTCCTGTTGCACGAAAATCACATGTTTTCGAAGAAAGGTTCGCCGTCTTCCTTGCACAGGATACCCATCTCGTCAAAATGCAGCGGAATGGGCTTGGCCATGATGTACTTGAGAATCTCGTCAAAGCGGACGGATTCGGTGTAGGTCAGCAGGGTGAACGCCACACCATGCCTCTTGGCGCGGCCTGTGCGGCCGATGCGGTGCAGGTAATACTCGTTTTCGTTGGGCAGGTCGTAATTGATGACGGCCTCCACATCGTCCACGTCGATGCCGCGGGCCGCCACGTCGGTGGCCAGCAGAATCTGGAACTTGCCCTTGCGGAAGCCTTGCATCACCTCGTTGCGCACACTCTGGCGCATATCGCCGTGCAGGCACTCCGCCGGATAGCCCGCGTCCTTCAGCCGCTTGCACAGGCGCTGGGTCATGTCCTTGGTGTTGATGAAAACCATGATCTTCTGGTAAACGTCGCTGTCCAGAAGATAGAGCAGGTTTTCATACTTCTGCTCCCGCTCGGTGCTGATGACGTACTGGGTGATCTGGGGCCGGTTTTCCTTGGTGGCCTCGATGCGCACCTCCACCGGGTCGTTCTGATACTTCCACGCGATGGTCAGCACGTCCTGATTGGTGGTGGCGGAGAACAGCACCAGCTCCCGCTCGATGGGCGTGGCTTCGATGATCCGGGTCACGTCCTTGACAAAACCCATGTTGAGCATTTCGTCCGCCTCGTCCAGCACCATGGTGTGAACCGCGTCCAGACGGATGTTGCCCCGGTTCATATGATCCAGCAGGCGGCCGGGAGTAGCCACCACAATCTGGGGATTCTGCTGCAGCTGCTTGAGCTGCTTGACGATAGGCTGACCGCCGTACAGGCAGGCGATGCGCACGCCGGGAATGAACTGGGCCAGCGCCCGCAGCTCGTCGGTGATCTGCAGGCTCAGCTCCCGGGTGGGGGCCAAAACCAGCTCCTGCACCCGGCGGTCGTTCAGGTTCACGTATTCCAGCATGGGAATGCCGAACGCGCAAGTTTTGCCCGTGCCCGTGGGGGCGATGGCGATCACGTCCCGGCCCTCCATCATCAGGGGCAGGGTCTGCTGCTGCACCGGCGTCATTTCCTGAAAGCCCATCTTGGCGACGGCTTTGAGGATTTCCGGACTCAGCTCCGTCGAGTCGGAAAATTTCATTGGTTCTGTGGTTTCCAATTTCTGCTCCTTCTGCGTTCAGGTCATGAGCCTGTTATTCCGCGTGTTGCTGATAGTACTGCTCGATGGCGCGGCTCAGCTGATCCGGGCAGGAGGTATTGCCCCGGCACTGAATGCCCCGCAGACGGTTCATCACATCCTTGGCGTTCTGGCCCTCCACCATTTTGGCCAGGCCCTGGGTGTTGCCCCGGCAGCCGTTGGTGAACTGGCAGTGGGTGATAACGTCGTTTTCGATCTCTAAATCAATCGCCGTAGAGCAGGTTCCGCGAGTCTGATAACGCAAGTAACGTCCTTCCTTTCCTGCGGCGTACTCCGCCGCTTTCCTCACGTCTGTGACATATCCATAAATACGCCACTTAACGCTATTCGACGTCTTTTCCGTTTTTCCTGCCAAAATTCGCACGCCCTGCCCGGATTCCCATAGGATGAAATGATTCTATCGCCGCGAGGCGCAAGGGAGCGTTGTCATGAAAATTCTGATCACGGACTCCGAGCGCGGTGCGTTTCTCTGGAAGGATGGGGAAGTCCTGCGCCCGCTGCCCTGTCCCGCCGAATGCCCCTACTGCCCGGCGGCCAGCCGGGAGCGGCTGTTCCTCTGCTGCCGAAAAAACCGGGACTGCTGGTGTCTCAGCCGACGCACGCTGCAGACGGAACGGGTCTTTCCCGCGCCGCCCGCGCTGGCGGCGGCGTGTCCCTCGCCTTGCGGAAAATACCTGTATCTGCTCAGCACCGAAGCAGACGCGGTGCAGACGGTCTCGCTGGAAACGGGCGAACTTTGCTATGCCGCCCCGGCGGGGGTCTTTCCCCGTTCCATGAAGCTGCACCCTTCCGGGCGGTTGCTTCTGTGCGCCGGGGGCGCGGTGAACGAAGCCTGCCTGCTGAACGCGCCCGGCCTGACCCTCCGCCATGTCTTTTATCCGAAAAATCCCTGCTTCGGGGCGGATTTTTGGCGGGAGGGCGTGGTGCTTCTGTGCGCCGTGGAGGGAGAAAATTTGCAGACGGCCGTGTGCCTGGGCCGGCCCGGGCGGCCCCGCACCCGGGAGATCCAGCGTCTGCCGGGGCAGCCCGGAGCGCTGTGCGTCTGCCCGGACGGAGTCAGTGCTCTGCTCAGCACCCCGGACGGGCTGATGAAGCTGTCCCTTCCCGGCGGCGAGCTGGAATGGAATCTGCCGGAGTGGGCCTTATGCATGGGGCTCTGCTGTCAGGGAGGGATGGCGCTGGTCTCGGACGCGTTCTGCGGACGGGTCTGCCTGCTGGACCTGCGCCGCCCGTGGGAAAACCGCATTCTCTTTCAGGGCACCGACGCTCAGGCCTGTTTTCTGCCCGAGGAGCATAATTCCTCCCCTTCCGGGGCAAACTCCTGAAAAAGCCCCCGGGCTTGCAAGAAGGAGGGAACCCTATGGTAAACACGATCGCATTGGTGCTGGTCATTATCGGGGCCATCAACTGGGCGCTGATCGGCGTATTTCAGTTCGATCTGGTGGCGTGGATCTTCGGCAGTCAGGCGGCGGTCTGGAGCCGCATCGTCTATACGCTGGTAGGCGCGGCAGGGCTGTGGTGCATCTCCCTGCTCTTCCCCGAGCATTCCGCCGTCAAGGAGTAAGCGAAGCTGGGAGGCGGCCTCCATCAGAAAGGCCCGGTTGGTGGGCTTGCCCTTGTCCGGGTCGATGGTCGCGCCGAAGAAACGCTCGATCTCGGGAATGCTGCCCATGGTGAACACGCCCTCCACGGCCACCCGGAGGCAGCGCTCCACCGCCCCGGCGCTGACGCCGAAGGCGCGGGCGCACTCCGCGTACAGCCGGTTGACGGGCTGCTGATCCAGTCCGGGGACGGGGACCCGGCGGCACAGGCACCACGCCGCATAGCGCCGTCCCTTCCATTCCCGGCGCATTCCCAGCGCGTCCAGAAAGCGCTCTGCCGCCCGCTGTGTCCGGGCACGGTGAGCCGCTGCCAGACAGGGCAGCGGCTTTTTGGCGAGCACGGAAAGCAGCGCAGCCAGCCTTGCGCCGCTGCAGTCCGCAGGCACGGCGCCATCCGCCGCCGGGCGCGGACCGTCCTGCCAGAGGGCCATCACCCTCGGCGGGCACAGCGGCGGCGCGGCGCACAGCTTTTCCCACAAAGACGTTCCGTCAGCCCGCAGGCGGCTGTCCAGCAGCAGCACATCCCAGCGTTCCATTTCCAGCAGGGCCGCGGCCTGAAGCCCGTTCTCCGCTACGCGCACGTCCCAGTGCTCGTCCATCCCGTACAGCCGAAGCCGTACCTCCAGCGCTTTCTTTTCCTCCAAAATGGCGATCAGCAGCCGCAAGACGGTTTCCCCCTTTTGTTTTTTCGACCGAAAGATCATTCAAAAGGAGGTTCCGTCCCGCGGCTGCGCTTTCCTGCCTCAAAATTTCGCTTTGTTTGTCGAAGACCGGGTTATTTTCCCAAAAATTCCGCCGCCTGATTGACCGCGTCCACCACGGCCTGTGAAGAAACCGTCGCGCCGGAAATACCGTCGATATCCTTGCCCAGCTCCAAGGGCGGCGTTTTGCCCACAAACTGGCGGATGAAGCTCTCGTCCTTCACCTTGCTGCCTACGCCGTCCGTCTCGGCAAACCGTGCCTCGCCCACGTTCAGCGATTCGATGGCTCCGTCGGCGTTCAGCCGTACCCGCACCAGCACGGGCCCGCCGTAGCCGATGACGCTGGCGTTGGCTTCCCGGACAGGCTGTTCCGTTTCCGCCGCGCCGCCTGTTTCGCCGCCGGTCAGAGACTGCACCTTCCCCACGCCCTGATTCACGCCGTCCACCACGGCCCGGCTGGTCACGGTCGCCCCGGAAATGCCGTCGATATTTTCGCCCAGCTTTAGCGGGGGCGTTTTTCCGGCGAACTGATCGGTAAACTCCGGCTCCTTCGCCCGGGCCCCAAGCCCTTCCGTTTCCTTGAAATCGGGGCCGCCCACGCTGATCCCCCGCAGCGTCCCGCCGTTCTCCATGCCGGTCAGTACCTCGATGGAGCCGCCGTACCCCTGTACGGTCTCCTTGACCGCGTAGCCAATGGTCTGGCCGCCCTGCTTCACCTCGTATACGAAGTCCACGCCGCTGCTCTCGCCGGGGCTCAGCTCCGCAAACTCGTCCGCCTCGGGAAACATGGCCTTCAGCGCCTGCTGATTTTCGCCCAGATTTTGTTCCGCAATGGGCTTTTCCGTCATGAGGTTGGTAGTGGCCAGCGCCACCGCCGCTACCAGCGCAATGACCGTCAGCGCCAGCCATCCCGCCAGCTTTTTCTTTCCGTCCATACCCGCACGCTCCCTTCTTTTCCGTCTTATGCTGTGAAGCCGTGCCGGGTTCTATGCGTCCAAAACCTGTCGAAGGCCGTCGCACGGCTGCCATTTTTCGCGCCGGGAATCGACAGGCCGCATTTCCGGCCCTGTCTATACTCATTTCAGCATCATTCGTCATCAAAGCGCACAGGAGGTGCTTTTTCCATGCAAAGCGAAGCGCAGACCGAAGCTGGAAGAAAAAATTCCGCTTCCGTCAAAGCGAAATTTTCGGCTCGTTCTTTTTTTCAATGGGCTTACGCCACGCTGGCCTGTTCGGCCCGGCAGCTGGGGCTTTGCGCCTGTTTTTTCCTGTTGCCCTTCGTGCGCTGGTTCGGCATTCCTTCGCCCTTTGCGGCGGCGCTGCTTCTGGGGCTGAACCGTCCGCCAGAAGTGTTTTCCCTGCTGGGCATGACGCTGTCGCTGACCCTGCGGCTGCTCTGGGGCGTGGAAAGCGACCCTTGGCAATATGCGGGGCTGTTCTTTCTATGGTTGTTGCTGCGGCGCTCCCGTCCCCGGCCCGGCATTGAAACGGCAGCGCTGGGCGGCGCGGCCATGATGCCTCGGGCGATCCAGAGCCTCTTTACCGGGGAACCGCTGACCATGCTTTTATCGCTGGCGGCGGTGCCGGTGTGCATGGCGATTTCCGCATGGTTCCGGGATGGGCTGGATCGAACGGGCTTTGCGCCGCCCCGTTTTCGGGACAAGGCGGTGCGAATCTTTCTGGGGCTTCTGCTGATCTCCGGGCTGGGCTATTTTCAGCTTTTCGGCGTTTCGCTGGGACAGGCCGGGGCGGTGCTGGGCACGCTGCTGGCTGCCGGGCAGGCAGGCTGCGCCGCCGGGGCGGCTGGTGGGCTGTTCTGCGGGTTGGCGCTGGCTTTCGGCGGTCACGACTGCCGCATTGCTTTCAGTCTGTCTCTCTGCGGACTTCTGTGCGGCGTTCCCTTTCTGAAAAAGAAACGACCGCTGGGCATGGCGGCGGCGTTTGCGGGCAATCTGCTTTCGTTTTTCGTAACCCCGCTGACCCAGCCGACCCTGGGCTGGCTGGCGGTGGCGCTGGGCGGGCTTTGCTACGTGCTATTGCCAAAATCCCGTCTGGACGAAGTTCGGGAGCTGCTCTGTCCCCTGGGCCGTCAGTCCGGCGGCATGGACGGAGCCTTTCTTCGGGAGACCATCGGGCGGATGCAGGAATCCATCCGCAGCGTCGCCAAGGCGCTGCCGCAGGTAGCGGAGACGATCCCATCGGAGGGGTTGGAGCTGGGGGAACTGCTCTGCGCCCAGTGTTCCAACCGGGAGCTTTGCTGGGGACGTGCCCGTGCCCGCACGGAAAAGCTGATGAGTTCCATGATGGAACGCAGCCGTCAGGGCGAACCCATCGAGGAGGACGCGCTGCCCGCCTTAAGTCAACAGGGCTGTTTACGGGCGGAATCCATCCCGGAGGCGGCGCAGGAGGCGCTGTCCCTGCACCAGCAGCGGCTGAACCGGCAGAAGCGCGCCCGTTACGAGCGGGAGCTGACCCTGACCCATTTGGCGGCCATGCTGGGTTCGCTTAGCGAACTGAACACAGTCGCAGCGGGGGAGAGTCTGAACGACTTACAGGCGGCGCACGTCATCCGGCAGGCCATGGACGAGCTGCACGTGCCCGCCCAGCTTCTCTACGCTCGCCGGGTGGACGGGCACCTGCAGGCGGCGCTGCAGGCGGAAGCCATGTTTCCCATTCAGAAGCCGCTGGAGGCCCTTCTTCGTCGGCTGGATCAGGAAGAGCAGCTGCCCCTTTCCATCTCCCGGGCGGAAAAAGGACACATCGAGCTGGAAGAACTGCCGCTGTACAGCGCCTCCATCGGCACGGCGTCGGTCTGCGCCGGACAGCGGGACTCCGGCGAAGGGGACGGCATTTGCGGCGACGCCAGCGCGGCCCGGCGCTGCGACGGCGGGCGGCTGCTGCTCATGCTCTGCGACGGCATGGGGCACGGCAAGGAAGCCCATGACTTAAGCGAAAAGACCCTCGAACTGCTTCTGCTTTTGATGGAAGCGGGCTACACCCGGCGGCAGGCCATCACGGCGGTGAACGGCATCATGCTGTCCCAGAAGGAGCAGCCGGAGGGATTTTCCACCGTGGACTTAGCGGACGTAGATCTCTGGACGGGCGACGTTGCGCTGGAAAAGCTGGGAGCCTGTGCCAGCTGGCTGATCCGCGGCGACCACGTCAAAAAGCTGGAAGCGTCCTCGCTGCCCCTTGGGGTCATGGAAGAAGCGCGCTCCACCTCGGTAGAGTGCCGTCTGCACAGCGGGGACATTCTGGTGATGCTTTCCGACGGCATCTCGGACGTTTTCCCGGACGAAGCACAGATGCGCAAAATGCTGGAGGAAAGCGTCTACATTCAGCCCCAGCGCATGGCAGACGCGCTCATCCGCAATGCCATTCTGGCCTCCGGCGGCACACCCCGGGACGACATGACCGCCCAAGTTCTCCTCCTCATGACCCGGCAGCAGGGGTAGTACCCCTGCACCCCGGACTGCTCGCTATGCTCGCAGGGGTATAGGGGGATGCGGCTTGGGTGGATTTTACCGCCGTGGCACGACAGGTGCCACGGCTCGCGCAAGGGGCGGTGCCCCTTGACCCCCGAACTGCTCGCTATGCTCGCAGGGGCGTAGGAGGGATGAGGCTTGAATCGGTTTTACCGTCGTGGCACGACAGGTGCCACGGCTCGCGGGTTTGGTCGCTCGAAATGGGGCGGGTGTTTTATGGAAGGCAGATGGGCGACGGGGTGTGCGGATCGTACAAGGACGGCGCATGCAGAGAGAGCGAAGAATACGGTCCGCCCTGAGTTTTATGATTTCCTGTTTCAAAAAGACTTCATTGTTTTGTCCACAGTTTCGTCTTCCTTGGCATTAGGAGGAAGACGGAACTTTCTTATTATTCCCAAAAGAGCTGCTATTTGCCGCCTTTCCCTCAAAACCCATATTTGACCGATCCTATATCCTGTGCTATAATAAACTGTTCATAAATACATTCGCCGCCCGGCGGCGCAATTACCTTAACAAAGAAAGGCTGATACCCATGTCCGGACACAGCAAATGGCATAATATCGCAGTGAAGAAGGGCAAGACCGACGCGGCCCGCGGCAAGATCTTCACCAAGATCGGCCGTGAGATCGCCATCGCCGTGCGCGAAGGCGGCAGCAATCCCGAAAGCAACTCCAAGCTGCGCGACGTTATCGCCAAGGCCAAGAGCAACAACATGCCCAACGACAACATCAAGCGTTCCATCCAGAAGGCTTCCGGCGAGCTGGGCAATGTGGATTATGAAACCATCACCTACGAAGGCTATGCTCCCGGCGGCGTGGCTGTGATCGTGGAGACCATCACCGACAACCGCAACCGTACCGCCAGCGACGTGCGTCACTGCTTCGCCAAGTACGACGGCACGCTGGGCGTGACCGGCAGCGTGGGCTTCATGTTCGACAAGAAGGGCGTGCTGGTAGTGGAGCGCACCGCCGACACCGACGAGGACGAAATGATGATGACCGTTCTGGACGCCGGTGCGGAAGACATGAAGACGCTGGACGACGCCTTCGAAATTTACACCGACCCCAACGAGTTCTCCGCTGTGCGTGAGCAGCTGGAAAACGGCGGCATGACCTTCCTGAGCGCCGAAGTGCAGATGGTGCCCCAGAACACCGTTGCTCTGCCTGACGAAGAGACCCTCACCAAGGTACAGAAGCTGCTGGACATGCTGGAAGACAACGACGACGTGCAGAACGTCTGGCACAACGCCGAGCTCCCTGAAGAAGAAGACGAAGACTAAGCAGGGGCAGAGCCCCTGCACCCCGGACTGCGCGCTATGCGCGCAGAGAGCTCGTGAAAAGGGAGTTGGCCGGAGTTTTACCGCCATGGCACGACAGGTGCCATGGCTCGCCGGTCTGATGAAGCTTCCTGTTCCTTGTGTAGCAAAGGTCGCCATTCGGCGACAGGCCTCATGGCTTGCTGAAAAGGCCAGCATGGATTAAAAACCATGCTGGCCTTTTACTTTGCCCTTATTCCGCTGTATTTTATTTGGCGCTTTTCTGACGATGTTCGGTGACAAATTGATAATAAAATAAAACCGTTTATCCGTTGCCAAGGAGTTATCAAAGACCATTTGCAGCCATCAACCAAGTCAAAAATTAGGCATGGTTAAAGCTACTGAATGAACTATCCCACTTGCGCAGCACATTCCCGAAGTTCAGAATAAAAATACAAAGCCACGTGGAAAGACTGGCAGAAACGATCGTTTTACGTCCAAACAGTCGATCACGTCCGCTGCCGAAGCGCACGGCCGTTCTTATTCATGCAGCTCCAATGGCAGTCCATCCGGGTCAAAGAAGAACGTCATTTTCTTTCCGGTATAATCGTCGGTTCGGATAGGCTCGCACTGGATGCCCATCTCCGCCAGCGCTTTTACCTCGGCCTCGATGTTTTCCACGTGGAAGGCAAGGTGGCGAAGGCCGCAGGCCTCCGGGCAGCTGGGACGCTTGGGTGGATTTTCCTCTGCGAAAATTTCCAGCTCGGTGTGCTCGTTCACCCGCAGGTCCAGCTTCCAGTCCCGCCGTGCCGGGCGATAATTTTCCCGGATGACCTCAAAGCCCAGCTGCTGAACATAAAAGCGCTTGGCGGCCTCATAGTCGGACACGATAATGGCAATATGGTGAATGGACGATAAGTTCATCTGGAGCCCTCCGTTTTCGGAATATTTTGAAATAAAAATAACCCCGACTGCTTTTTGCGATCGGGGTTATTTGGTGCGGGAAACAGGACTTGAATTGCCCGATTGCTCTTAAAATTATGAAAAATAGTGCATTTTCAATCAATTTGGTATAACTTTATTACCGTAATTTACATCGTTGTATACCCAAATAGAATGGTGTGTAATTACGGTTTGGGTATGATCAGGTGAAGATTCTGCGGTATTTCGTGTCAAATACCCAAATCAGAAACGGTTTGGGTAAGAGACAAAAACGACTGACTTTCATAAGGAGGATCTCACCATGAAGCAGAAGCTTCCCATCGAAATGACAGAAAACGGTATTCACTACACAATGCATGGAGACTATTACTTCCCAGATATTTCAGCCTCTGATTCTCATACAGACATCGGCCATTATGGCCGGATGCGCAAGGCATATTTGGAGGAACATCGTCCCGGCCTATACACTCGTCTGATTCTCTCCGGCAAGCTGTATGAGCATTTGGCGGAAACAGATCAAGTCTGCCGGGATCGAATGGAACGGATGATCGCCCAGATGGCTGAAGCTGAAGGCATCAATGAAAAGCTGAAAGCTTCTGACCAGTTGGGGTGGATTTCTCAGATGAACAGCATCCGCTCGCAGGCAGAAGAGATAGTTTTGCAGGAGATCATTTACAGCTGATTCAAATCATCACACAAACAACCGATCATCAGAGGTCTGTGTTGAAGAACCTTTTTCAACACAGGCCTTTTGAATTACCATTTACATTCAAGTTTTTTCCGCTCTGGATCATCTTCATGACGCCGTTTTCCAAAGAACTCATCGTCTCTAGCGACGTTCGGATCAAACCAATCAGCTTTTTTCTCTGCCCAATCAATCCAGTCCTGATCAAGTTCAGCTGGATCAGAAGCAGTACGTATTGCTGCTATGTATTCACGGATCATGCGTGCAGTCTCATAATCCCTCGCTTTGTTGAGAAGAGCTTTTGTCTTTTCGATTTCAGCATTATATTGCTGTTTCTTTTGCTCCATGATCCTGCGTGCCTCTACCTCCCTTTGATACTTTTCAGCAGCAGCTATCCGTTGAAGACGCGAAATATTCGATGCTTCAAAAAGCGCAATCAGAATCTCCCCAATTCTGTCTTCGAGAACATATGCTTTGCAATCTTCAAAAGAGAATCTTTCCTGAATGATTATTTTCAGCCTGCCGCTCCAGGGATGATCATACTTGGGGATTCTGGGTTTGCTCGCATAGCGCCCTTTGCTGCGCGCTTCCTCATACTCCAGCATTTCCAGCCGTTCAGCGTGTGTGACTTCATGGATGATACTGTCTTTTTCCTCTGTGATCGAAATGCATACATCCTCGCCGTTTACACGCAGAGAATGATTGAACCCCAGCTGCATCAAGCCTTCATAAGGCAGTAGTGCTCTGAGCAAAGCATCCATCAGATGGAAGGCGCGTGCATACGATTTGGGTGAAATTGTATCTGCAAGATACGGAGGATCTCCTGAAGGAATCCGTCGGGGAATATAATAATCGTTGTAGGTATCTGGCGGCTTGGGACTGCTCCACTCTCTGCATTTAATTTCAAGCTGCCTCACAGAATCGAGCATTTGTGAATTTGGACCGCCTACTCTCAGAATTGACGCGAGAGTAAGAATCTCTTCCCTGTCACGCTTCTTCATAAACTGCAATGCAGGCGAATTCAGGTGCAATTTGCGGCGGTCTCCTGTATGGGGCTTTTGAAGCTTTGGTAATTCCAAAGGCGGCAACTGAGGGCGATTTACTGGTTTCCCGGCTCTGAGTTTTGCCCAGTATCCTCTTTCTGGAATTGGCACATTCAGATGTATGCAGCGCTTTTGAAGTGCATTATCCGTAATCTGATACTCTTTTGCGACGATAGAAACAGGCTGTGCCCACACTTTTTGAAACAATTCTTCTCTGGTAGCGCGTTCCCGGTCTCCTCGGCGCAAAAGAGGAACCTTGTCGTGATCATCTTCTTCGGCAGGCATTGATGTATCCGCATGCTCAGTTGATTCCGGTATCAGGGCTGGTGGTTGCTTTTGTTCTGTTTGAGAATCGGTTTGCTTTTTCGGTACTGGTGCCTCTATGACAATCATTTCGATCTTCGAGTCAGGCAATGGTGCTCTATCAACAGGCTTGCCGATGCTAAGCTTTGTATAGTATCCGGGCGGTGGAATTGGAATATCGTTTTCTCTGCAAGCTTTTAAGAGACGGGCATAGGAAAGATCATATTTTTCTGCAACCTTCGTAGCTGAGAGGCTCCAAATTTCTTCATATAGAGCATCTCTGCGAATTGAAAATCCAGCCATCTTCTGATCCTCCTTCCCAGGTTCATCTTGCTCTAGTAACCTTTTATTTGCCTGCTCCATGATGTCGTTAAATGTTTTTATTCCCCCTGTTCCTCGTTTTCTTTTAATAGAAAAAGCAAATCCTGTTTCATTTCTTCAAAGCTTTCCACTATTTTCGTGATGCTGCTTTCGATATTTTGAATCTGAATCTCATTGATCCGTCCATATTTGTATGCAATAAGCCTTTCTGGAACGATTGCATAGCTCCAGCTTTCAGAAAACCTTCCTCGATCTCTTTCCTGATTATGGACAGCAAAACCAATGGGCAGCAATGAATTTCTCATTCCGATTGTTACTGCCATCGGAGAAATGCCCAGGTAGTCAGCAGCAATCTTGGCAGTGACTTTCTTCATGCTTCGAATATCGTCGTCTGTGTATCGCGCCATACAGTTCACCTCCTTTCATAAAGTAATTTGTCTATAAATATTCTTATGGCTCTAACAGACCCAAGAAATATCCTAAACATATCAGCTGCAAGTTACCAGCAAGTTAAAATGGCGATGCTTGGCTTAAGGAAAAGCCTTATGTTACAACGGATTTGTTATTTTTCAAAGCATTTTCAAGCTGGTTTCTGCAAGTTGCCAGCAAGTTAAATCATAATATGGAATCAGTAAAGAATCCTTGCGGCTGCAGCAGCTGCAGAGCTTTGACGAGGTACGCATACGCCATAGGATCAACGCTGCGGATATAATTGATTCGTTTCATTCCCTTAAGGGTGAATGCAAAATCTTTATATGCTTCAGGGTCAGAAACACGTTCGAAGGAGTCGGCTTTTGTCAGCAGGCAAGCTGCGAGGTACATGATTTTGCACGCCAGCATTCCTGCATTTTCTCCATTGATCCTTCCGCGGAAGATATGGCCTTGAATGGCGTTGATCCCGGTCAGATAATGGCGGTAATCATCCGGGCGAATCCCGTTTCGGCCCATAATGCAGAGGCAGCTTTGAATCGTATCCAGAAGCACATCCTTTGGCTGAATGGGTAAACCGCGGTATCCGGCTTCCACCTGGGCCACATGATTGTACACTGCTGCGACGGTCTGGTAATCGTCCATCTCCTGGAGCAATGTCCAGCAGTCAAACATTTGCTTTATGATTTCCAGTTCTTTATCAATACCAAAAGGAATGCCTGTTGTATGTGGGGCAAAGGCTGTCAGCTTATCGCCGAGAACACAGTTTTTATCCGGAACAGTCACAAGCAAGCTGTCTCCTTCGCTCATAAGCAGCCTGCTTTGCACCGGCTTGGTTATCAGCTTTGCATACGGATTGTCCTCAAACACTACATCCAGCAGAATGCTGATTTCCTTTCCCTGTCTTGGCGAATTGAACAGAAAACGGAAATGCCGTTTTTCGATGCCGTTGTTCCCTTTGCGGATGTTTTCCTTTACATCCCGAAAAGGAAATATCTGACCGGCTTGCTGAATGAAGCCATCCACATCTGTGCCAGGCGCAACGATGATGTCTATATCCGTGCTCAACCGTCTCGGCTCATCCAACAGGATCAGCAGCGAGGTTCCGCCTTTGAAGATGAAAGGCATTTTGACACGGCACAGCGCTTCCAGCAAACCAAATGCGAAAACAGTCCTCTCCAGAATGGACGGATCTGCTCCGGTCTGCTTTCTCAGAGCATCAATATGTTCGCTTGTGTAATTCTCACGCTTCAGCATCCTCAATTTCCTCCAGTATCTTCTTCAACTCATCTTCTCTGCCGCGCCGACTGGCATACCGCATCATCTTTGTGGATTCAATGTGATATGTCTCCATTGCTTGTTTCAGCACTTCAGGATATTCTGACTTGCTGTATGCTGATGAGATCAGTTTATCACAATACATATCCACCAGCATTTTCTCCAGACAGATTTCATGCGGCGCAGTGGCAGATAAAGGCGCTTCGGAAACCATATCTGTTACAACAATGCAATCCTTTTCCCAGTACAGGGCATAGTCTGCTTTTTTCGGCTTATATAGCAAATGCTCATAGCCGAGTTCCTGGAGGAAACGGAAAACAAAAACACTGACGTCCTTTTCCACCTGAATAAATACTGTGTTCTGTGCAACCAGATGATTCAGGAAATCATTCATCAGTGCCGTTTCAAACACCGTAAAGTGAACCGAAGGATATTTTTCTGAAATTTGCTCTATTAGTTTTTTTGCCAGAGCAGAATAGGCCGGACGATACACCGGCTTTTCCCGCTCGTTTTGAACAACATAAACGTTTCGCGCAAGCTTTGTAAGGACCCCGCTTTTAAGCATTCCGCAGACAGCCCAATGATACGAGCTGTCGCGCAACTGTGGGTAATCGCTTTTCAGCAGCCTGATTAATTCCTGATGGGAATAGCGATGCCCGGCTTCGAGTTTTTTAGAGGTCGCCTCATACCACTGCACGATTACTCACCTCCATTCTGTATTTCGGCAATTTCACTTCAATATTGCCATAATGCATTATAGCGCATTTGATTCAAATGGTCAATGCACATCGGCAATTTTCTTTTAATTTGCCGATGTGCATTTGGCATCTCTTTTATCCCTTCATACGCACGAAATATTGCATTGCTTAATCTGGGAATTAATCGTGTATATCAGGTCAAATTGCTTCCATGAATTAAATTATATATGGGATAAGATTTTATTTCTTCTTGTGCCTGAGGTGAAAGCCTGTTCAAGTAGAATATTGCTTGTTTCTCGTCGCCCAATAGCAGATGCGCACCAAACTTTATTTCGTCTCTCGTCTCGTGCTTGGATAAAAGCTCGTAGATCTCATTTTCTTCAGCGTCTGTTAGTTTCCGTTTGCGTTTTATAATTTGCAAATAATTAATCAGCGAGACGCTATAATCCCACTCTTGCTCTGGAGCAGCTTTAAGCCATTTGGATAATTCGAGTGCAGTGTCATATAGCTCTTCTTTTCGAGTTCCCGTTGCCAAATCATGAGCAGATAGCATCCGCAACATTACTTCGTTAGCGACTCCATATATATATTCATTGGATATATAGTCCTGAAACGAGGGTAAAAACTTTTCAAATTTGATATTACATATATTTAAGTAGTCTTCAGGTTTGTATATATAGCATAGCGGAACAGGCATTTTCTTTGTGTCGTCCCCAATAGCAAATTGTATGTTATTGTTATCAATAGCATTAGTCAGATGGTATGCCTTTGTATCGTCGCCGTCTATGGTTAGGCCAACAGCAAAACGAAGCTTTCCAATATTCAAAACAGCAATAGGCGGAAGTCCCTCTTTTAGTCCGCTGATGGGTTCATCTCTGAGTGTTGCTGCCGTTAAGCGCATCAAGTTAGCTATACTGGCCTGATTCAATGAAGATAAATCTATATCATCATGGCAGCCTTGTAAATCAAGCATTTTAACAAAGTCTAAATCTTGTTTTTGAATTTCTGGAGAATAGGCATTTTCCAACGAAACACGTGTCTCATCAATAGCGTACAGAGTACTTCCTATCAAAAAGTGTTTTCTTTCTACTGCCCTGATGATGAATGGTCTGTCTTTAACGCGCTGCCTTAGACAATTCGATAAATGGAAACGGATATTACATTTGGTATCACTTTCTGAAAAACTCATTGTAACACTATTCCCGATATGGTAAGTGATACTATCTGAAGTCCGCACTTCAATGTATGAAGTGTAAAACAACTCACCATCAACTGTGACAGGCTGAGGTATTTCTCTAGACAATACTATATGGCTTATGGTTCCAGATAGGGGTTGAGGTATTGGGCTACCCTTTACTTTTGCGTATATATACCTATTGGTTTTCAACAAAGAAGAGATGCTGTGATGATCCTTACCATATCCAGAAATGAACATTTTGAAGGCCTTCAAGAGCGCCCCTTTTATCTAATTCCTCGATGGAAGGAAGCTCCTTTCCAGCAAAGCTTTCTTGCCTTTTACAGTTTTCATAACAATTTAACACGCACGATGAGAATAAATCGCGATCCAATGGCAAAGACTTTAACTTGATTGTTTTGTCTTTTTGATTTGTTTTGCATGCAGATAAGATATCCATAATATCAATTGGGGGCAGATCCGCATAGTAAACCTTTGTATTATAATCTGTCCCATCTTCATTTTCGGCGAGGTATACTACGAAATAAAAGATACCACCATCATTTAAATAATTACGTAGATCAGCCACGTTTACACTAAAAGATATTTCATCAGCAGATTGATCTGCAGTATTATGGCCTTTGATTTGTGTAGCAATTCGACCTCGTAAATTATTTTTTGTCTTGTGTTCGGTATTATATATGTAGATAAAGCCATCCCAAGAAGGGGTCTTGTCATTATCAGATAAATATGACGATAAGTACTTTGTTAGATTTACACGTCTTTGTACTGTACTAACAGCAATTTGTTCAATGTCTGTTTTATCCACTATTATACCCCTCCTTTTTAAGTCGTTTTTTATGTTTCATTGGTCGTTTGTATTATCTCATGGTATAGTTTATCGATCCTTTCTTCCTTATTGTTCTTCAGCTCGCATTCCCATACTACAAGCACGCGGTACCCCATATCTTTAAGCTTCTGCTGATTCACTTTGTCACGTTCAACATTTCTGAACAGCTTCGGCCGCCAATAAGAAGTGTTGGAAGAGGGAATCCTGGCATATTTGCATCCTTCATGCATATGCCAGAAACAGCCGTTGATAAATACAGCCGCTTTGTATTTTTCGAACACAAGATCAGGTTTGCCTGGGAGGCGCTTTACATGTTTGCGGTATCTCAAGTTTCTTCCATGAAGATAATGTCCTACCATTATTTCAAGCTGTGTATCTTCACTGTGGATCTGGGACATGTTATAACTGCGCTGCTCTGGAGTATGATTGTCAGTTGACTCCATCTTTTCCGGCGGCTTGCTTGTTGTAAGTAGCTTGATGATATGATCAGCAATGGCTTTTGCGAGCATAGGAGGAACCGCGTTGCCAACTTGCTGGTACTGAGCATCCTTCGTCCCTATAAACTCAAAGCTGTCAGGGAAGCTCTGAAGTCTTGCTGCTTCGCGGACAGAAAGCGCACGGTTTAAGACGGGATGAATCCACATGGATTTTCGGACGTTAACCACTGTCCCGGAAGGTTCATTGTATTTTAACCTTAGGTAAATTGTATTCTGCGTTCTGGCAGCGTTTGTATAAGTGGATTTTAAGCTTTCATCAAGAGCATGAAAATTCTGCCCCTGCTGGAGTGCCTTGAACCGTTCCATAGCAACATCACGGGTTTCTGTGCTAATATGATTCGGCAGCCATTCTGAATCTCTCAGTTTTTGGCCCACAGGCTTGCGTTCCGAATCAAACTCAAAAGGATAAGGTGCAAGCGATACGGGAGCAGCATCCTTCTCATAGCTGACCGGCACATTTTCTAAATCAGCAATAGCATCAAACACTGTCTGATACTCTGATTCGTTCGTTATAAGGCGTGCAGGAAGACATACGTCTTTTTCCCGGCACAGATCCTTGCGAATGCCAATCAGGATAAAGCGTTCGCGTTTTTGAGGAACGCCAAATTCTACTGCACGCAGAATGTCTTTTGCCAGATAGTATCCATCCTTGTCTCCATCTAATACTACTGAAAGATAATCTGAGACAGCGCACGATTCTACTTTTGCCGCCAATCCTTGATCAGAGTTTGCAATCAATTCACTTACAGAAATTTTGTTGTCTCTGATCTCTTTGAGCCATTGCAGCATTTGCTGAAAATGGTTGATAAATGAAATGGCTGAAAGAAACTCCTCACTGATAGCATCTACAGCAAAATAAGTTTCAATTCCCTGCACTAAATTGTTATACTCAGATTGAACGGCGGTGGGCACCTCTGCAATATCAAGAAGCTCCTGTTGCCATGAATGCAGCTGCTTCTTATATTTTTGCAAAGCTTTCAAAAGCTTTTTGCGGTTCTTCAGCTGCCTATTAAGAATTCTGATACACATAAACTCAGAATCAGTCCAACGGAGCTGATCCTGACGGTCTGTGGATTCAGCAATCTCTCTGATCCCTTCACACATGATTTTTCCAGGGAAAAGATGGATCTGATCCTTTCGGAACGGAATACTGTATTTCTCGCGCATTTCCTTGTCAGCTTCTTCATAATAGAAACGATGAACATCTGACTTTAGAGCTCCAACATTTTCCATTACAAATGCCTTTGGCTGCAGATCAAGGATGGCGCGGATGTATTCTTTGACTAACTTATTATTCAGGCTTATTGCCTGATTATGCTGCCGATTCGCATTGGAAAAGCCCTGGCAAGGAGGGCCGCCAATCACCACATCAATAGACCCATGCCGTTCTTTCAGCGCTTTATAATCGGCTCCTATGACATCCTCATACATGGCAACATAAGGGAAATTATGAGAGTATGTCTTTCGCGCATTTGCGTTTTTTTCAAAAGCAGCTTTTATAACAAAGCCTGCTTGTTCAAAGCCTTTGCTCAGGCCTCCTGCTCCTGAGAAAAGATCAATCGCTGTAAAACTCATTACTCTTGCTCCTTGAATCCTTCAGATTTTGCCGCTTCTAACAGTTCCAGCAGCTTAGCACACTGTACACTGTTGGGCAGTTTTTCCGGCAGACGAACAGCCAGCTTCAGCGCTGATGCGCTGCTTTCGTTCAGCAGCCTTTTGCTGGCCGCAAACTGAGCCAGCCGTCCCCAGAACAGCGCATCATGCTCCAGAACTCTTTTTTGATATCCCACTCCCGAATCAATGCGCTGAACTTTTCTGGCACTGCATTCCTGCGATTTTTGAGCATCAGTGCTGCACAAACAGCTGTCAATTTCATCGGGCAATTTATAAGACATATGTGCAAGCACATACTTCCAGCATTCTTCCCTTTTGCACCACTGAGTCACGTTGACCACTTTGCGGTCTTCGCTGGTGATGAGAGAATATACGATCTCAGCTATGTGCAATAGCACAGAGCATAGAACATCAGGAACTGTCTGCCTGATCCAAATCATTGCTAAGTCGAGCTTCAATCCGGCTTTTTGTTTGGAAAGCAGATGATGCAGTGAAGCGATAGAATAAGTGATTACATTAGCACGATAACCGCTTTCATACCAATGCTGCATAGGTATCGCTTTTTCAAGATAACGGTGCATGATTGTAAGCGCAACTGCTTCCTGATAGTATTTCTCGTTAAACTGCTCGTTATCTTCCTCCCAGGCGGCGTCTGTAATATTGGCAAACCACATAAAGCATGTCTGTGCGCCGCGGCTCACAATATCAGGTCTGCCACGCCAAGTGACCATAACTTTTGCCAGGTCTGTTTTCGTAATAAGCTGATTTTTAGGATTCTGCATCTGAAACTGTTTTTTCTTTGCCGGTGTCAGGCGCATCTGTGCCTGCAGATACTGACCGCGGGCACGCTCATAAAACCAATGCGTTTCATACTGCGCTCCATCGGATGCATTGGCAAACATACGGCGTGAAAACTGTTCCATCCGAATATGAAATGGAGAAGTAGCAAAGAAATCCGCATCACTGACTTTGTTCTGACTGTTGCTGGATTTTGATATGTTTCTTATCAGCTCTGTGGATTTATCAGCATCTGTTTCATCAATTTCTGTCAGCTTCATTTGAACAAATATGCTGCTCAAATCAGCTTTGTCACGAAATCTCGCATTTGAAAGCGAAGCTGTAGTCTGACCCCCGTTTATTATTTGAAAATCTTTTACCTTAGTCACAAAACGCCCTTGAGGGGTATCAGCCAATTCTACATTCAGTGCGGTGGCAGAGATGCCGTTATTAAAAGCAAAGAAGCGATCAGGCTTGCTGAGAATCGTCTCTCTGATTTTTTTATTGACTGCTACCTTTGTTGACAGGAATGAACGGACATTTCCCTCGAGCAGAGCACTGCCATATTCATCATAGATATCAGCAAGAATCTTACCCGGAATAACACAGAGATAGCTGTGGAAGTCATCTGTTGAAGCATCAAACACAGGAAGGCATGGGATGCCATGTGCAGTAAACTGACTGAAGTCAATTTCAATGCTCTGCCTGGCAAGATCAGAACTGCATATACGGAACAGACGCTCCAAGCTCCAAACCTGGCAGTCTGTTGGGATTGTGCCAATCGGCTGAGTCTCGACCGTCTTAATAGTTGCGCTTACAGAAGCATCGGTAAAAATATGATATTTGAATTTCCGGATTCTGTCTTTATATGTATGGATTATATCTGCTAAATCTGCACAGGGGGTGCTTGGCTCAATCACATCATGCAAGCTGCCATTGAGCGCAAGCTCGGCAAAGTATGACAGCCTTGTCAAGCATTGGCTGATTCCCGTTTTTGCCAGTATTCTGTCAGGATCTTCATCAAAATCAGCAATGATTAGATTCATTGCCATATCAAATTCATCGAGGATATATCCATCGACTCTGAATTTCCTGTTTCCACGGCCTGTTCCAGTATAAAAGGAGCCTTCAAAATCTGGCAAGACTTCAGCGTCAACCAGCTGCTGCGCAACATTTCTGACAAAGACAGCACATTTTCCTTCGCCTGTCGCAGCCGCTTCTGAACGGACACCTTCGAGAAAATCCTTTGCGTATTCTTGAGCATCCATGGTTTTTCATTCCTTCCACGGTTCAATCGCCGCAATACTGAGATCATAGCGTGCACTGACAATTTCCGATGAAATACTTGATCTCAGAATTTTGGGGAAAGTGCTGTCTACGCGATATGAAGCAAAACTGGAAATCAAGTATTTTTGCGAAGCATACTCAGCTCTTGACAGGTAGCCTATTTGAAGCAGCTTTCTGTCAAAGGAAGATGCCGCCGCGAGACTGCTGCCTATAGTTTCCTTTGCTTCTTCAACAAGAGCATCCAGTGTAACACCATCCGAACGTTCTGGAGAGCATTTATCCGCTCTTACAATTCTAAGATGGCCAGCAATGCTGTCGTCAAGCTGCTCCAGTGAAGACACAGTAATGGTCTGAGATGCTGCCCCTGTTGTTTTAACTTCATACCATACGTCAGAAAACTCAAAATCCCGATCTGCTCCTTCTGGCCCAACCCATGCAGAAACAGCTTCGTCTGGTTTTTTACCCATACGGATAAGCTGAATGAGTGTATATAATTCCCCGATCAAGCCCAGCTGCTCAGAAGCAGAAAGCAGCGTTTTCCTCTGCTTTTCAAGCAGAAGATTCCATTGCATCCAGCGCTTTTCAATTAACTGAACACCTTCTGCTTCTGAAGAGCAAGATCTTGTGTACTCGATAATGTCACTGCAGAAAAACGCAAAAACATCCGACTGTTCTGACAGCAGCAAATCGAACGAAAGTGTCCACTTTTCGTCCTGTGGCCGCTGCCGCTGAGATACTTCTATAGAACGGGAAGACTGAAGCTGCTTAAAGCGTGCCCCAGCAATCAGCATCAGTGTCCTTCTGCCAACATCTGAGTATCCGACATACCAGTGCAAGGGGTGCGTGGCATCCACAAGCTGATATCCTCCGTTATACTGAGGAATTGCTCTCCAGCGCGCAACTAAATCATTCTGGGTCAGCATCAGTCATCATCCTCGTCAAAGTCCAGCCATCCGCGCAGTTCTACAACATTAACCATGTAAGTAGCCGTTGCTGTTTTGTCGCCCGTATCCGGGAAGCCGACACCCAAAGCAAACAAATGCTCTGGAATGGCAGCAGCATACTGAGGGTCCCCTTCAATATCTGGGCTGCCCGATTGAGGGTATGGAGAAATAATATGCAGCATAAGAAGCGGGGCACGTTCCTTTATCAGATATGCACTATCGGGATAGTGCCGTTTAGCGCCAGGTTTCCTGCGAGGATTTGGCTTTTCGTCAAATCGCCTTTCAGCTTCTTTGATTTCCGCTTCGCTTAAGCCAACCTTTGTGCATCCAACAGTGCCAACTCTTACTTTTGTTCCGCTGATCAAAATGGATTTTTCGTCAACTTTGAGTTTTCTGTACTCGCTTGACGTTATGTTCAGCGGCTGAACGCCTTCACCCAATGACAAAGGAGCATCAAGGCCCTTGCCTTCCCCTTTGCAGCACAAAGTGACATCCCAGGGCTGATCTGTCATTTTATCATCAATATATTCAGCCAATGCCCGCCCCTGGAATGATAAATGCCATTGACTTGTTTCAAAATTGCGCAATAATCCAGATACAAGTCCTTTGGGAATTCCACGCCAGTAAGGCTGGCTGCGCTCAATGGAAAAAGCGCCAACTTCGGCAATATCCTCAACAAACCTTTTGAACACAGCTTCGTTGTTCTCTAAAACTGCGCTACCGCGTTTTAAACGAGGTGTCTCCAGAAGATGGCCGGATACAGTGACTGGTCTGGTAATAGGAGTTGCATTCCGCATTTTATTGCGAGCAGTAACCAACAGTGAATAGTCTGGATCCTGTCGGACCTTGAGGCCAAAATCGCTCGGAGTTTGGTTGGCCTCTTTCATCTTTCCTATTTCATCACGAAGCTCCATGGTGGCCCGAGTAATGTACCCATACCAGTCAATAGCTTCGCTTGAAATCCAAATTTTGAAAATATCCTGATAATTAGGACGATAGCCAAACCAGCGCCCCATCTGCATGAGAGTATCATACATCTGAGAACGCCTATAGAAATAGCTCACGCAAAGACCTTCCAATGTAATGCCGCGGGACATGCTGTTGCCGCCGACAGCAATAACACGAAGGCCATCTTCGGGATGGTTGAAATAATCCAGGCTGGAAGCTCCTGTTTTTTGGTTTACTGCGCGGACTTCTATAGGGGATATTGCCGCTGTCAGCCAATGGCTGAGGCATTCTTCCCATGTAATATGAGCTGCTTCAGATAAATTGTACTTATCCCATACAGCAGCTGTAAATGCAATGCTGTCAATAGCCATTGCTTTTTGCAGGGGCATTTTGGAATAAGATTTTATATCTGTTCTCAGGCGGGAAAACCATTCATAAACCGCTTCTCTCAGCCGATTCTGCACATCAGTGAAGCGGCTGACATGAATCATCATCGTTCGATGTTCACTGACATCACCGCGGATATCACGAATTGCATTAACCAAAGCAAAATATGCAATTGCTTCCTTCATGCTGGGCGGCAGCTCAGGAACATCCAGCGTCTTCTTATGGGAGAAGGGGAAGAAATGATCCATCTCATCAGCATACAAAGGCACTAAAGCGTCATCATGGTCCGCGTTTTCCGAACCGAAAATTCTCTCAGCCCCAATGTAATCAGTTGGTGGGTCAAGGGCATATATGAAGTCAGCGGGGAACAGATCATCGCCGATCATATCATCTTCTGTTTCCGGATCGATAAAGATATTGGCAAAAGGTGTGGCCGTAATCCCTACATAGGTTGTCCTGGTAAATTCGTGCATCAGTTCTCGGATGCAGGCATTGATAGCAGCCGGTGAATCTTCTGCGTCTTTTGTGTTGACAGATGCGTTGTCTGCCTCATCGTCGATCAGCAGCATTGGCAGATCGATTTGGCCGTCAACGCCATTGGTGTTGTTATTGCGGAGCCAAGTAATAAGGTTCTGCAAAATCTTTTTGTTCTTTTTTACCACCAAAACAACAGGATCGCTGATGCTGCTTAAAGAAAGACTGTTGCTTTTCAAAACATCTGAACTGAAGTCTTTTGTAACAGAAGTAAATGAAGCGATCTTCTTTCGCTTATCAATTTGGCCCACGCCCACAGCTGTGTTCTTTTTTACCGTTGCAGCCTTAGGATCGAGATAATAGTCGCTTCGGATGCCGGCGCACTCTTTGTCAAGCCTTCCCTGTGTCTGCTTGCGAAGGTTTTCAAGCATACCAGCCAATATAATGATAACCCGGTATCCTGTATCAGCAGCTTTATTGGCAAGCGCCGTGTAATTTGCTGTTTTTCCGGACTGAACATCGCCAAGGATTAAGCCTCTGACCAGAAAAGGCTCTCTTTGCTGGGGATCGCCCATCAGATCAAGAATCTCATCTGAGACACGGTCAAGTGTTGCTGTGACTCTTGGATTCCAGTGCTTTTCCTGCTCCAAATAGCGCTTATACCTATCCCAATAGAAGAAGTCGGTGCTTGCCCGTCTTCCTGGCAGCCAAGACTGATGCGGTGTATTTCTATCATTAATAAAGACGCCGACGTCCATTTGAACAACGAGGGTCTCCATTAATCGATGCAGTATATTTTCATATTCCGAATCGGAAACCGCGCACAGTCCGGCAGTGTTTTCTCTTACCTTTGCCGCGATTTCCTTGAACTGCGCTTCCGTCGGCGGTATATCTTTGAACTGACTGTTGACCGTAGCAGCAATATAGGTTTCCAACAGCGATACAGCCATCGTCAATCGACCTCCTTTTCTGCTTCAGCAATGAGAGCTGGATAGAAGATAAAAGGTTCTGTGGTTTTGACAGACTCAATCAAATCATGTTTCGCCTGCGTATTGGGGCACAGAGCAAGCAAAGAATACAGCATATCTTTGACTTCCGCTTTGGGCACTTGAATTTCATTTTCAAAATGCTCATCTGCATTCATATCCACATACAGCTGATTGACTGGCAAAGACTGCTCTATCTGGCGGAGCAATGTTTCAGTTGCACCGCGGTCAGCAGCGGCATCCAGTGAAGCGGAAACAAGCGGATGATCTCTGTTAATCTCATACAGAACATCCCCATTCGGCCGTTTCAGCCTGTTCCAAACATGCTGAACCTGATCCGTAATCTCCTTTTTGCCTCGGAAGACCCATGTCTGTTTGCTCTTTTCAGCAATATTCTGTATTACGGTTTCAAGGCATTTGCGTAGCTCAGGCGGCGGAATTGCTGTTGATTTCTTAATATCGAGCGTCCATAGATCATCCAGTGTATTTGGAATATCGACTTGAATGCGTGCCAATTTTGAAAGATCGCCTTGCCGCATCATACGGAACCAGGTTCCCCAGACAAGCAGCCTTTTGTTTCGGTAGATATAAAATCCCTGCTGTTTGCGCAGTCCATCTTTGCCGCCCAGCAGAGCAATTTCCTTTGCGGTCAATTTTGAAATATGAGGCAGTATATATGGTCTGATTGTAATCTTCTCGCCATGAAGTACATAAGATTCATCGGCCATAGCCTGAAAACTGCGTTTCTGCAGAAACGGATCAGCAGCTGCAAGTTTCTCACCGTTCATGTAAATGGTCAGTTTTTTAATGCCAGATTCACCTGATATATATCGGTGATTTACAAGAGAAAGGTGTTTTCCAACCTCCTCCATTTTATCTCCCATACTGTGGATGAAATTGATCTCACCTTTTTGCATCCTGTCAAGGTTCTTCCAAAGAACCATAGTGCCAGTCGGAAAAGCCTGTAAAGTATCGATACACTCCAGCTGCCAAATCTCTTCTTCATTCAGCACAATGAGAGACCATTTGCCTGTGCTGTTCACAAAGTCAATGTCCCATCTGCGCCCAACATAATGAGCCCCCTTTTTACTGACAACCGTCAGCTGACGGCACTGGGAAAGAGATGCTGTTTTCAGCCCAAGGCCAAATCTTCCCAGATCCTTTCTGCTTCTTTCCTCAAGAGGATTGGCACTCCCATACTGCATTGCCTGGGTGATCTCCTCATCATCCATGCCGCATCCATCATCGATGATAGCCAGATATGGTTCATCGACAGGAAAAAAGCACACATGAACATTGCTGGCATCAGCAGCAATACTGTTGTCAATAATATCAGCAATGGCAGCCTCTAATGAATAGCCAATTGCTCTTGTCGATTCAATCAGAATCGGCGCAAAAGGCGGGAGATCAATTGCTTTCATGAGATCACTCCGTCATTTGGATTCTTTAAAAGTCTCTGCAAGCAGGGAAATCAGCTTCATTGCAGACTGCTGATCCAGCTGAATTGTCTGGCTTATTTTTTCCGGCATATCTCGTGTTGAACGTCCATATGTATCGATCTGAAAATAGCGCTTCCCTCCATCTTCAAATATGGAATATGTTGCACGGGCAGTGCTGTGGACTGTTACTCGCTGTTTCTCTATCTGCTTCATCTTGGAAACATCTACCATTGCCATGCGATCCACCGTCTTTCGTGTTGGAGTATGGAAAACGAGCCAAAATACATCAACCCATATTATTATACCATACATCAGAGCAGATTGGTAGCGTAATTGCTGTATGTGCCGAACAAAAGAATTAATGAAGAGCGCTATAGCTTTTAGCCAGCAAAGCACTGCGATGTATGGGGATTGCTGTTAACGCATAACAAGGAAGACACTCTAAAGACAGCCTAAAGACACTGCAAAGACACCCTAAAGACACCTTGAGGCCACCCGGCATCAGTGATAAAATGTATCATGTAAAAGTGGATCGAGAGCACCGGCAAAACGCTGGTGCTTTTCTTTATCCCCTTGGAAAAAAACTCCAACTGTTTCCCCTATAAGCTCTGCGTCTGAATGCCGCAGGGCTATTTTTGTGCCTGCCAACCTTCGTTCAGGATGATGCGAAGACTTCCGAATACAATCCCGCATGGTCACATCTGCTGCAAAATTTGATTTTGCCGGTGTCAAATTGCTCGGATTTTTACATTAAAGAGTGTAGGGCAATTTACAGCACGAGCTTCATGCTGGCAATTTTTTTGCTCAGGTGTTTCCAAAATCGCTGATTTTCGCCATGTAGATATGGAGGGCAAATGAAAGGAGCGCTGCCCATATGAAGACAGTACCCTCTGAAGACGATGTTGAACGCTGCTTATCAGAAAATTTTTAAAAAGTGTTTCCATTCTGCCTCGATTTTTACATAGAGGGACAGCGGACAATATGGACCCGCTGACAGGAGGTGGTGCTGGCAGAATTCACATGGATGATCGATGACTATTGATACTCGTGCGGAGCAATTTGAAATAACTATTCGAAAGAGGTTTCCAAAAAGCTCGTTTTTGGACATTAGATGATGACTCACGTGCTGAAAAAATTTTTCTGGAGGTGGTGTCAATTTGCCCGATTTTTCCCATGTAGGGGTGAGGGGTGTCTGGCTAAATGTGCAGCGTGAGTTTCGCCCCGGCAAAAAATTTCCTCAGGTGTTTCCAAAATCGCTGATTTTCGCCATTTATAGGCGATGAGCTTCCCCTCATCATCCGCTGGCATCGCCAGCGAAGCGCACCTTGACAACCAGGGTCACGTTTCCAGATCTGTCCAATCCGCGAAGATCTTCCTCTTCGGAAGGGAGCGCCGAAAGGACCGGCAGTGAGCCAAACAAGGTTTCTTGCCAGAGGCAGCAGTGAAAAATAAACCCGAACCAACAGCAATGAAATGAATGCCGGCCGAAAGCCGACATGACAGATAGATTTCAAAGACTGGAGGGAGCACAGTGACAGAAAAGGAAAAACGCACAATTCACTACAGCTTCAAAGCGACACCGGAAGAGGACGCCATCATTCAGAGAAAGATGGAAACCTTCGGAATTAAAAACCAATCGGCGTTCATCCGTGCCATGGCCTTGAATGGATATGTCCTGAAGCTGGACCTGCCAGAGCTGCATGATGCGGTTCGCCTGATGGGCAGCCTGAGCAACAATGTCAACCAAATCGCCAGACGGCTTAATGAACGGGGTTCCATCTTTGAAACTGAAATCGATGACATAGCAAATCGGCAGGAAGAGCTGCGGACGATACTGAGCAGCATTCTTCGCAGGCTGGATCAGATTCAACATTGAAAGGAGTACCCATGGCAGCCACAAGAATCATGTCCATTCACATCAACAAAGGGAAAACCGCCAGGCAGTGTATTGGAGAACGGCTGGATTACATCATGAATCCGAAAAAGACGGACGGAGGAATTCTGGTTTCGACTTATGCCTGCTCGCCCGAAACGGCGGCGGATGAGTTCATGCTTTTCCGTCAGGAATACCAACAGAACACCGGACGCACGCAGGAAAACGAAGTGATCGGCTATCACGTTCGGCAGGCTTTCAAGCCGGAAGAGATCACGCCGGAGGAAGCAAACGAGATCGGAAAAGAGCTGGCCTCCCGGATGACCGACGGTCAATTCGCCTACGTCGTTGCGACACACATCGACAAGCATCACATCCACAATCACATCATCATTTGCTCCACCGATCTGGAGGGGCAGCACAAATACCGGGATGTGAAGCAATCAGCAAAGGATCTTGCGCAGATCAGCGATTCGCTTTGCCGGGAACACAGTCTGTCGGTCATTCAGAATCCGCAGGACAAAACCGTTACCTACGACAAATGGCAGGGCAATCAGCGGCGTTTCACCCATCGGGACGAGCTGCGAATGATCATTGATACCGTGCTGCGGATGCAGCCGGACGGCTTTGATGCGCTGATGCAGCTGCTGGAAGACGTCGGTTGCCGCATCAAGCGCGGCGCGCAAATCAGCATCAAGCCGTCGGAGGGAAAGCGATATATCCGGCTCGATACCCTTGGATCGGAATACAATGAGACATCCTTGCGCCGGACGCTGGCACATGATCATGTGCACATTCCGAAAATCCCACGGGGCGATTTCAACGGAAGTCAGGTCAAGCGATTGATCGACATTGAAACAAAGCTTCACGCCGGCAAAGGAAAAGGTTATCAAGTCTGGGCTGAGCGAAACAACATCGACGCAAAAGCGCAGATGGTCATTTTCCTGAAAGAGCATCAGATCGATTCGCTGGAAGAGTTGAACGAGCAGATTCAGGAGCTGACCAATCAGCAAAAAGAGTTGAAAGCAGCTCTCCGGGAAAAACAAAACCGAATGAAGGAGATCAACCGTCAGCGGCTAGCGATCCGGGATTACAGCCGGACGAAAGAGGTTTATACCCAGTATCGGGAATCCGGCTGGTCCGTGAAATTCTATCAGGACCATCGGCAGGAGATCGAAGATCACAGAAACGCCCAGGCGGTTTATTCCTCTCATGATGGAAATATGCCGACGCTGAAAGAGCTAACGGCGGAATACGACGGGCTGAAGGAACAGAAAGAAAGCGATCAGGCAGTGCTTAACGAACTGAAACCAAAGCTCTCAGACCTGAAGCACATTCGGTATAACTACGATGTACTTGAAAGAGACAGCGCACCAAATAGTCACCAACATGTCATACCAAAAGATCACCACTACGATGAACACGCCGTCCATCACGATGACGAATCCCGCTGATTCGCATAAAAACCACAGCGCTTGCGCTGGTAAAAGGGGCTTGGGGGCCATGCCATCCAACAAGCAAAGTGCAAAAGGTGCTACCTTTGCCCTGCTTGCTACTATGCTCCGGGGCTGGTTTCGGGAGAACATGGAACCGTGTTCCCGAAAAAAAGAAATTTCATTTCGTGAAAACTTTTGGCCCAGAAACCCCAGTAAAACCGTTATTTCAGAAAATCAGGCGGTCGTAAAAATGCCAGTAAAGCCTTACGCTGCAACGCTTTCCGAAGTTTTCAAAACGTGAAAACGATTTTGAAGGCCATGTGATATGGTGGCTGTGAAAGCCGAAGGTTAAGGCTTCATCCCAACGACTTCCCGCTCAGGAAAAGCTATCCTGTGCGTTCACATAAAGCCGCCCTGCGTCATGCCGTCGCGAAGCATGATCCGAACGCAGGACGGCATCGCGACCTTTCCTGACTGTGTGATCGGACACACAGTCAGATGTCACGACAACTGAGAATGAACAGGAGAAATCCATGAAAGAAAACGAGAAGCAGACAACTGAAATAGTAAGTGAAGAAAACGAAAAGTCTGAGAAGAAAAAGATTGTCAGGCAGCCTTGGTGGCCGGATTGGTTCACCGGCAGAACGATCAACGAACCGATCTTCTGCCGCGAATTCCTGACAAAGTATCGGCTGGCATACACGGAAAAATCTTTCTTCTCTGTAGAAGGAAAGGTGACGGATGAGAATGCGCTGCGCGCTGTCATCTATCGGATGGTGGAGCGTTTCGTTGTCACCGGCGTGAGTAAAAAGGTGGATGACATTGTGAAGGCCCTGCGGATCACAGCGCAAGTGAAAGAGCTGCTGCCGCAAACGGATCGCATTCATGTCAGGAACGGCACGTTGTTTTTGGACGGAACATTCACCCAAGAAAAGAATGAGATCGTCCGATACAGGCTGCCCATATCCTTCAATCCGAACGCGAAGTCGCCCGAGCGTTGGCTCCGTTTTATCTCCGACCTGCTGCGGCCGGAAGACATTCCCACGCTGCAGGAATTCATCGGCTACTGCCTGATCCCCAGCAACGCCGGACAGAAAATGCTGGTGATCAAAGGCAGCGGCGGCGAAGGGAAAAGCCAGATCGGCAATGTGCTGTCCAAACTGTTCGGCGCATACGCCAAGGACGGCAGCGTGGGGAAGATTTCAGAAAACCGATTTGCCCGCGCCGACCTGGAGCACGTGCTGCTGATGATCGACGACGACATGCGATTGGAAGCGCTGCGTCAGACCAACTATGTGAAGTCCATCGTCACCGCGAAAAGCAAAATGGATCTGGAACGAAAGGGCAAGCAGAGCTATCAGGGCTGGATGACAGCGCGCATCATGGCGTTTTCCAACGGCGATCTGATGTCGCTGTTCGACCGAAGCGACGGCTTCTTCCGCCGGCAGCTGATCCTGACCACCAAGCGAAAGCCGCCTGACCGGGCGGATGATCCCGAGCTTGCCGACAAGCTCTGCGAAGAATTGGATGGCATCTTCCTCTGGGCCTTCGAGGGTTTGCAGCGGCTGGTGAAGAACAACTTCCGCTTTACGGAAAGTGACCAGGCGCGCGTAAACCGGGAAGCCGTGAAGAAGGACGCCAACAACGTGGAGCTGTTCCTGGAGTCGAAAGGCTATATCACCCGCGGGCCGGAATGCTCCGTCAGCTCCAAAGAGCTGGGCGACGTGTACCACACCTGGTGCGAAGAGAATGCGTACCCGGCGCTGAAAAGCAAAACGCTGATCGAGCAGCTGGTGGCCAATCAGGAAAAGTACGGCATCCAGTACACCACCCATCTCATCAACAGCGCCGGCCGCCAGGTCAGGGGCTTCAAAGGGATCGGCTCGCTGATCAAGACATCCGGCTATTCATCAGGCGGATGGCAGCTGGTGGACCCGGACGACAACCCATTCAAAACTTGATAAGGAGTTTTGAGCAAAACAATGCGTCCATGCGTCCCACGGGACAGCAGGACAGGGCGCTGGACGGGACGCATGGACGCATCAGAACAAGGAAAAAGCGCTTTATGCTTCACAGAATTTCACAGAAATCAAACAGAGTTTGTTACCGATTGTAACGCTTTAAGAAAGTAAAGCCCCTTATTTTTCAAGGGGTTTCAGACACGAAAATGAGCAGTTTTGAATGTGGACGATAAATATATCGTTCCTGTCAAAAACGGGGCTTAAACCGGTAACAAACGGTCAGAGGCATCCGTAAAGAGAAAGTTTATAACTTTGCATTACTTTAAAGCATGAAAGGATATTGCCATGATGAGAAACAGGCTTCATACTGAAGAGCAGGTACACCAGGTTGTGGACGAGGTTCTCCGCAGGCTGGGCAGCACCGCGGCTCTGCAAGAGCCAGAGTACCTTGACAACAGCATACCTCAGCAATCATCGCCGGGCACGAAGATGACATTGTCCGTCCGGGAAGCAGCGGAGCTGATCGGTATCAGTAGGCCAACGATGTACCAACTTATTCGGGAGAATCAGATTCCGAGCATCCATGCTGGCAAAAAGATCATGATCGCCCGTCAGGCTCTCCTGGATTGGCTGTCGAAGGGAGAAAACAATGGCAAGAAAGCGTGCTAACGGCGAAGGAACCATCAGAAAACGGGCTGACGGAAGCTGGGAAGCCCGATACTGTGCCGATGGAAAACGGCATTCGGTCTATGGCAGAACCCAGGCGGAAGTCCGGAAGAAACTGACCGAAGTCTCCGTCACCATCGACCATGGTGATTTCAGAGAGGACAGCGGCCTGACCCTCGGTCAATGGCTGACCATGTGGCACCGCGACTACCTGGGGAATGTGAAGCTCGGCACTGCCGATACCTACGAAATGCAGATCCGGGTGCACATCATCCCCGCGCTCGGAGACGTCAAACTGTCGGCACTCCGAACGCCCATGATTCAGCGCCTCTACAATAAGAAGCGGGAGGAAGGGCTCAGTCCGAAATCCATCAAGAACATTCACGGCTGCCTGCATAAGGCACTGGATGTGGCTGTCAGGATCGGCTACCTGAGCAAGAATCCATCCAGCAACTGTATCCTGCCCCGGATCGAACAGGCGGAAATCCATCCCCTGGATACGCCGGAACTTTCCAAGCTGCTGGCCTTTTTGAAAGGCCACGAGCATGAAGCGCTCATCGTGACCGCAATCTTCACCGGATTGCGGTCCGGTGAGCTGCTGGGGCTGACCTGGGATTCTGTGGACTTTGAGAACGGTCTGATCCGAGTCACCAAGCAGCTGGCCCAGCCGAGGAAGAAAGGCGAAGTCTTCCGGTTTGCGACGCCGAAGAACAGCAAGCCCCGCACCATCGCTCCCGCTCCTACGGTCTTCCAGGTGCTGAAGAAGCACAAGGAAGAGCAGGAAGCACAGCGGAAAGCACTGGGGCCGGCATGGAACGATGGCGGCTTCCCCAACCTGGTGTTCACGCATCTGGATGGCAGCCACCTGTCCCAGCCGACCGCATGGAAGATTCTTCACAAGATCCTGGTGGCAGCGGGTATCGACGCGCACCGCTTTCACGATCTGAGACACACTTATGTGGTCAGTTCCATTATGGCGGGGGATGACGTAAAAACGATCCAGCAGAACGCCGGGCATTACTCCTCGGCATTCACACTGGATCGCTACGCACACGTCACCGCCACCATGCAGAAGGAAAGCGCGAACCGCATGGAAAAGTTCATCGCCGGGTTGTAAAACGATGAACAATAATAGAAAATTTCACCCAACCATGTCCCATGGTGTATAGCCCCACCCCAATATCAGGTCCGTTGGGGTGGGGTTGGGGTGGAAGGCCGCAAAAAAGAAGTAGAACCCTTGAAAAATCAAGGGTTCTGTGGTGCGGGAAACAGGACTTGAACCTGCAAGTTCGTACGAACACATGAACCTGAATCATGCGCGTCTGCCAATTCCGCCATTCCCGCAAGATGCGCCTTCTCGGCGGAGAGAAGGACTTTGGTGGGCAGGGATGGATTCGAACCATCGAAGTCTGTGACGGCAGATTTACAGTCTGCTCCCTTTGGCCACTCGGGAACCTACCCATGCTTCAAAGAAATCCTTGAGGAAGATGGAGCCGGTGAAGGGACTTGAACCCGCAACCTGCTGATTACAAATCAGCTGCTCTGCCAATTGAGCT
>ERZ772883.666-NODE-666-length-33395-cov-4.628374_pt1 | contig 33395 bp, 32 predicted proteins | sample MGYA00580575_ERZ772883 | MGnify/ENA primary metagenome ERZ772883 (study PRJEB29015, sample SAMEA2737666) | human gut metagenome | biome: human gut; feature: human-associated habitat; material: faeces | place: China | collected 2012 ...
AAGCCGGGACGGCCAGGGAGGCGGCCAAGGCCAGGGCCAGCACCAGGGTGGTGAGCTTTTTCATGGTTATTTCTCCTTTTCATTTTTTATTGAACCCAGAGGGTCAATTTCGTTTCGGCGCCGTTGAGGGGCGTTTTCTCCCGGTCCAGGCGGAAGCAGGCGTAGCGCAGGGTGGCCCCGGGGTAGGCGCCTGGGTCCAGGGGCCGGGAGAGGGTGATGGGGGCGGAGGTTTTGCCGGGCTTTATGAGGTCTGACTGCCAAAGGAGGGTATCATCCGCCAGATACAGGGAAATCTGAAAGTAGCAGTGGTTTTCTGCGGGGTTGGGCAGGCGGAGGGACTGCTTTTTGGCCCCGGCCTGCAGGGTGAGGCCCTCGTAGCCGGGAATGGCGATTTGGGCCGGGGTATCCTCCTCCGCCGGGGCGGGCGGCTCCGGGGCGGTGCGGCCACGCAGGAAAAACAGCGCGGCCAGGAAGGCCAGGACTGCCAGCAGCAAAATTAGGGGCCAGCGGCGGCGTGCGGTGGCCCGTTTTCCTCTTATCATGGCTTTTGACAAATCACCGCCCAGCGGTGGAAGTTCTTGCATCTTTGGTCACTTTTGCGCTCGATGTCTATGAAGCGACTCTCCCGGCACAGGCACTTGCCGAAGCCCTTATGGTCGGTCTGTGGCTCCCCGCTTTCGCTGAGCGGACCTAAGCTACGCCCTCCCGTCCAGTATTCACAGTTAGCACAGATGATCCGAGTAGCTTTACTACGCATACTTCCACCCTTTCTTTCTACATATAGGAGCTTTTCTTCCTATAAAATACACCTTTTCTTCCTACTTGTCAAGGAATATAGGAGGTAAAATTCCTATATATGATATAGGAGTGGAAGAATGATGCTGTTATTTGACATGATGACCATTGGAAACCGACTGCTGGCGGCCCGAAAGCGGCTGGGGATGACCCAGGCGGAGGTGGCCGAGCGGGCCGGGCTCTCGGACCGCACCTATGCCGACATTGAGCGGGGCGGGGTGAATATGCGGATAGAGACCTTTCTGCGGATATGCCAGACCTTAGCCGTCTCCCCGGACGACATCCTGACGGAGGAGCATTCCTCGGTGGCCCTGCGGCAGGAGGAGCTTTTGCGGCGGCTGGCTCACTGCAGTCCGGCCCAGCAGGAGACAGCTCTGCGGCTTTTGGAGGTGTATCTGCATTCCCTGTAAGGGAGTGGGCCGCTCTTGCCCCGGGGGGCGGGGCGTGGTATACTAAGGGGCGCAATGTGATTTTTGCCGGAAAGGAGGGGGCTCCGTGACCAAGGACGAATTGCGGGAGAAGGCCAATGACCTGCCGCTGGCGCCGGGGGTCTATCTGATGATGGACAGCGGCGGGCAGGTGGTCTATGTGGGCAAGGCCCAGAAGCTGAAAAACCGGGTGAGCCAATATTTTCAGGACACCGCCTCCCACAACAGCAAGACGAAAATGATGGTGTCTCAGGTGGATCGGTTCGACACCATTTTGGTGCGGTCGGAGTTTGAGGCCCTGGTGCTGGAAAACTCGCTCATTAAGCGTCACATGCCCCGGTATAACATTCTGTTAAAAGACGACAAGGGCTACCCCTTTGTGCGCCTGGAAAAGGGGGCGGCGTACCCCCGGTTTTCCCTGGTGAGCCGGGCGGAGGAGGACGGGGCCCGGTACTTTGGACCCTTTGGCGGGCGGCGGGAGACAAGGCTCGCCATTGAGGCGGTGTGCGGGGCGCTGAAGCTCCCCACTTGCAGCCGGAAATTTCCCCGGGACATCGGAAAAGAGCGGCCCTGTCTCAACGAGCACATCGGAAAATGCGATGGGTTTTGCCGCCCGGAGGGGCCGGGACAGGCGGAGTATCAGCGGCGCACGGAGCAGGCGGCGCGTATTTTCAGCGGCCACTACCGGGCCCTGACCCGGGAGATGGAACAGGAGATGGCCCAGGCGGCGGAGGAGCTGGACTTTGAACGGGCCGCCGCCCTGCGGGACCGCATTCGGGCGGTGAGCGTGCTGGGCAAGACCCAGGGGGTCATTGCCGGGGTGTGCGCCGACACGGATGTATGGGGCCTGTACCGGGGCCAGGTGCGCTGGGGCTTCGGCGTGCTGCATATGGAGGAGGGAAACCTCCTGGGCCGGGAGGTGAAGGTCCTCTCCGCCGGAGCCGAGGAGGACGAGGGGGAGACCCTCTCCGCCGTGCTGCGGCAATATTACGCGGGCCGGGGCGCAGCACCGAAGGAGATCTGCGTGGCGGCCCTGCCGGAGGACGCGGAGGCCCTGGAGGAGCTGCTGAGCCGGGACTGCGGCCACCGGGTGCGGCTGCGGGTGCCCCAGCGGGGCCAGCGGGCGGAGCTGCTGCGCATGGCCCAAAGCAACGCCCGGGAGGAGACGGAGCGCATTACCTCCGAGGCGGAGCGGGTGAGCAAGACCCTGGAGCAGCTGGGTGCCCTGGCGGGGCTTTCCGCCGGGCCCCACCGCATAGAGGCCTACGACATTTCCAACACCGGCAGTGCCGACATGGTGGCCTCCATGGTGGTTTTTCAGGACGGGAAGCCTCTGAAGCGGGACTATCGGAAATTTCAGGTGAAAACCCTGGACCACCCGGACGACTACGCCGCCATGCGGGAAATTTTGGGGCGGCGGCTCCAGCGGTATTTGGACGGGGATGAGAAATTCAGCCCGCTGCCGGACCTGATTTTGATGGACGGCGGCCAGCAGCACGCCGCCGTGGCGGAGCAGGCCCTGGCGGAAAAGGGACTTTCTGTGCCGGTTTTGGGCATGGTGAAGGACGACAAGCACCGGACCCGGGCGCTGATGACGGCCCAGGGGCAGGAGCTGGGCATCCAGCAGAGCCCGCCGCTGTTCGCCCTGGTGGGGCAGATACAGGAGGAGGTCCACCGCTTCGCCATCACCTACCACCGCAAGAAGCACAGCCGCAGCGCCGTGCGGTCCCGGCTGGAGGGCATCCCCGGGCTGGGCGAGGTGCGGCGGAAGAAGCTGCTGCAGCAGTTCGGCACGGTGAAGGCCGTGATGCAGGCGGAGCTGCCGGAGCTGGAGGCGGCGCTGCCCAAAGCAGTGGCCCGGGCGGTGTACGAGAGGTTTCACGGGGTGGATTCCCGATAAATGCACAAAAAAATGACCGCCGTGGGCGGTCATTTTTTTGTGATGGGCCGGAGGAGGGTAGGGAGGCGGTGCGGGGTATTTTCTTGCGATGCGTAGGGGCGGGCTCTGCCTCGCCCGCTGGTATGATGTGCCCCGCCGGGAGGTGCGGTGCGTATCGGCGGCGGGGTGTGGACACCCCGCCCTACGGGTGCGTGGCAAGGAGTGCGGTGAACCGGGGCGTCGGGGACGCCGCCCCCTACGCACCGTTTATCGATAGAATTTCGTAGGGCGCGATGCCCACATCGCGCCGCATGGTAGACGCAGGGGGGCATCCCCGCCGCGCCAGGGCAGCGCGGGCCCGCGTGAGCGGCCAGCGGATGGTGGCGCAGAGACGACGCGAAAGCACGGCGGTAAACCTGCGCATTCGGTGCGCGTGGTAGGAGGTTTTTCACACGGAATCCATCCCAGGCGCGCAAAGGATTCCAAAACCATTGGTTTTGGCGGCGTTCTTTGGGTATTTTCTGCCGCTGTTGGCAGAAAGTGCCCCGCCGGAGACAAAACAAGGGGTGCAGTGCGCGGGTACCACGGATTGCCACAGCCAGTGTGCGCACTGGCTTCGCAATGACATATTTTTTTGCAAGGGGTGCTTGCGGCATCGGGCGGCGCTTCGGCTATTCTTGCCCACCGTCGCGCCAACCGATTCCCGGCCACTACCGTGGCCGCCAATCGGGGCGCTTCCTCGAAATAGCCTCGCTTCTTCCGCCACCGGCGGCGCTTCGGCTATTTCCCCACGCAGAAGCGGGAGAAGATGTTGGCCACCAGATCCTCCCGGATGCTTTTGCCCGTCAGCTCGCCCAGGGCGGAAAGGGCCTCCTCGGCATCGGTGAGCACCGCATCCGGCGTCAGCCCCGCCTCCAGGGCTGTCTGCGCCCGATCCACCGCCGCTGCGGCCCTTTGAACGGCCTCCGCCTGCCGGCTGTTGGTGAGCAGTGCACCGGCGGAGCTGACCGGCTGGGGGTAAATTTCCCGTACAATCTTCTCGATCTCCTCCACGCCCTCGCCCGTCCGGGCGCAGACATGGCACACATGGGCAAACCGGCCCCGGAGTTCCTCCAGCGCCGCCTGCTGCGGCAGATCGCTTTTATTCACAATCAGCACCGCGTGCTCCGCCTTCCCGGCCAGAGCAAAAATCCGCTCCTCCTCCCCGGTGAGGAGCGCAGAGCCGTCCAGCACCACCAGGGAAAGCGCCGCCCGCTCCGCCGCCGCCACGGCCCGATCCACGCCGATCCGCTCCACGCCATCCCGGGTCTCCCGGATGCCCGCCGTGTCGCACAGACGCAGCAGCTGACCGCCGACGCGGACCTTCTCCTCCACCGTGTCCCGGGTGGTGCCTGCCACCTCGGTGACGATGGCTCTGTCGTAGCCCAACAGGGCGTTGAGCAGGGAGGATTTCCCCGCGTTGGGCAGACCCAGCAGCACTGTAGGGATGCCCTCCTTTAAAAGCTGCCCCCGGCGGAAGGTATCCCGCAGCCGTGCCAGCGCGCTGCCGCACCGACCCAAGGTTTCGGCGATCTCCTGCCGCTCCAGCGGCTCGATGTCCTCATCCGGATAGTCCACTGCCGCGTAAAACCGGGCGGTGATGGCCATGAGCTCCTCATACACCTGCTCCACGCCCCGGCTCATTGCACCGGAGAGCTGCATCGCGGCGTTCCGGGCGCACTCGGCGGTCTCTGCGTCGATGAGATCCGCCACCGCCTCCGCTTGAATGAGGTCCATGCGCTCACTGAGAAAGGCCCGCTGGGTAAACTCGCCCCCTCTGGCCTGCCGGGCGCCGGCAGCAAAGGCGCAGCGCAGCACCTCCTCCAGCACCACGGCTGATCCGTGGCAGTGCAGCTCCGCCGACCACTCGCCGGTATAGCTGCTCTCCGGGGGAAAAAGCACGCACAGCCCATCGTCAATGACCTCGCCTTCCGCCGTGCGCATCCGGCCATAGACCATCCGGCGCGCCGGAAGCTCGGCGGCGGGCCTGCCGCTCCGGGCGGCAAAGGCCCGATCCACCACCCGCATCGTCTCCGGCCCGGAGATACGCACGATGCCTATAGCGGCAGGAGAGCGTGCGGTGGCAATGGCGGCAATGGTATCGGTCATGGCTTTTCCTACTCCTTCATGTCATCTATTATAGCATATTACCTGGCGGATGTACAGCGCATCACGTGTTTTTTCGCTTCCGCCTCCGTATATCCTCCCCGATAAAGGGCAAAATGGTGTACTCCCCCTCCAGCCGGGACCGGATGGCCTCGCCGTAGCGGCTGCCGAGCTGGGGCGGGGTCAGATTGGTGCTGATGATGGTGCTCCGTTCCGCCAGCAGGCGGCCGTTCACCAGCTGGTACAGGGCGCTCTGCACAAAGCCTGTGGTCATCTCCGTGCCCAGGTCGTCCAGGATCAGCAGATCGCACGTCTCAAACCGCCGCACGTCCTCTGCCGCCTCCGGCTCCTCCTCGGCCCGGAACTTGGCCGCCTCGCACCGGGCAAATACATGTCCCGCCGTGTCATACACCACGGAGAAGCCGTCCTCGCTGACCACCCTTGCGATGCACGCGGATAAAAATGTCTTCCCCAGGCCCGGATCGCCGAACAGCAGCAGGCTGCCGCCCTCCCGGCCAAAGCCCTCGGCAAACCGCCGGCACACCGCCAGATTCCGCTCCATGGTCTCCCGGGGGCTGCGGCTGAACTCCCCCGGCTCCGTGTCATACCAGTCCAGCTCAAAGGTGTCAAAGCTCTGGTTGCCCACATCCAGCAGGCTGCTCAGGCTCTTGATCTGCTCCTGGGCATAATATTTCCGCAGACAGGCGCAGACCCTGCCGCCGCAGTAGCCGGTATCCCCGCAGAGTACGCACCGGGGCCTGTCCTCCCAGGCGTCGGCGGGGTATCCGTGGTCTGTCAGCAGCTGTGCCCGTTCCCGCTGAAGCCGGATGTTTTCCGCCCGGATTCGGCTCAGAGCCGGGGCAGGGTCCTCTCCCCTGCCCAGAGCCTCGGTCATGATGCGCCCCATGGTGCCCCGCAGCTCCGTTTCAATCTCCTCCAGCCGGGGGATCTCCCGGCAGATCCGCTGGCGGCGGGCCGACCGCTGTGCCGCCCGGCGCTGCTTGTCCTCCTCAAACTGCTGCAGCGCCCGGCGCATGATCCTTCCATCGTATGCCATATCTCTGCCCCCTTATCCCTTGCCGCCGGCAGAAAAAACGCAGTTTTCCGCCGGATCGTTTTACCATTTCATATATTCCTCGATGGCCTTCTTCTTGCCCTGAGCAGGCTTTTCCGTCCACTTTTCAGGCCGCTTTTCCGCCTGCACCTCCTGGAGCGTCCGCAGGCCGTCCTTGTCCCAGCGGCGCAGGATGCCGTTTAAGTATCGCCAGTCCATGCCCTGTTTTTTCATCACCGTTTTCTCGTAGGCCAGGGCCACCATCTCCGGGGAGAAGCCCCATTCCATCCATTGCAGGATGTACTTTTCCTCAGACGGCACGGGGCGCCTGTCGCCCATCTGCATGGCCGCCATATACTGCGCCGTCTCCTCCCGCTTCCGGGCGGCTGTGCGCAGATATCGGGCAGCGGCCTCCTGGTCAAACAGGCCGCGCTTGGCCCAGTAGTAGCCCTCCTTCTCCACAGCGGCCACCGTGGGCCTGCGCCCCTGGCCGAACCGCCGCTCCTGCTCCTCCACGCAGTAGCGCACCAGCAGGAAGATCACATCCGCCGACAGGCCCACCTCGTGGCGCAGATTGGCCAGACGCCGCAGGTCCATGGTGGTGAGCTTTTTGCCAAGGCAGCGCTCCGTCTCCCCCACCAGCATCTCAAACTCCGGATCCCGCAGCATTTCCTCCAGCTCCGCGGCGGTATATTCCGCCTGCCGGGCCGCCGGCTCCGGGGCGGGCAGGCTCTGCATCTGGATCAGGCCCATGCCCTCCAGCTTACTCTGGGCCGCCTGCAGCCGCAGGGCGCTCATATTCAGCCGCCGCATCAGCTGCTCCGCCGTCACGGCGTCCTCCGCGCGCATGAGGGTCAGGTACAGCAGCGCCGCGTCGCCGTCCGCCGCCTGCACCAGTGCGTCCACCTGCCGCGCCGGCAGCACCAGGGTCTTCTCCCTGTCCGGTATGATATAGCCCGCCATGGGCGCACCTCCTTTTTATCTCTGGCGAAGAAGCTCCGTTTTTTCCGCCAAAAAGATTTGAATTTTTCGCGTCTGCGGACGCGAACTCTGCGAGGCTTTTTTAGTCTGCACAGTAATGCAGATTACATTTTACACGAAAACCCCTTTTTCGTAAAGCCGCCGGGGCGGGTTTATTTGTTAATTTTTTGTTTTCGGCCAGAAAATACTTCCGCCGCCGGGAAAATGTGTTATAATAAGGTGATTAATTATGCGGATCATATGGGAAACAGGAGGCAGCTATGGCAAACCGAATCACAGTGAGCATCTGCGGAGAAGATTATACCCTGGTGGCCGAGGAGAGCACCGCCTACATGGAGCAGGTGGCCGCCCTGGTGGACAAGAAGATGAAGGAGGTCATCGCCGGCGTCAAGGTGGGGCGTAATGACGCGGCGGTGCTGGCCGCCGTGAACCTGGCGGATGAGCTGCTCAAGAACGAGCAGTCCGCAGAGAATCTGCGCCGCCAGGTGAAGAGCTATCTGGACGAGGCCGCCCAGGCCAAGAGCGAGGTCTCCGACCTTAAGCGCCAGCTTTTCCGGGCCCAGCAGGGGAAGAAGTAAGTTTATGGAACTGCTTGCCCCCGCCGGATCGCCGGAGGCGCTGCTGGCCGCCGTGCAGAACGGAGCGGACGCCGTGTACATGGGGCTGGGCAGCTTCAATGCCCGCCGCAGCGCCCGGAATTTTACCGACGAGACCTTTGCCGCCGCCGTGGCCTACTGCCACGAGCGCGGGGTTCGGGTCTATCTCACCCTCAACACCCTCCTGACGGACCGGGAGCTGCCCGACGCGGCGGAAACGCTCCGCAAGGCAAGCGCCTGGGGCGTGGACGCGGTGCTGGTGCAGGACTGGGGCCTGTGGCAGCTGGCCCGGACAGCAGCGCCGGATCTGCCCCTCCACGCCAGCACCCAGATGAGCCTGCATACCCTCGCGGGGGCTAAACGCGCCGCCGAGCTGGGCATGGAGCGGGTGGTGCTGGCCCGGGAGCTTTCAGCCCGGGATGTGGAGGGCATCTGCCGGGCCTGCGGAGCGGAGGTGGAGGTCTTCGCCCACGGGGCCCTGTGCATGTGCTACTCCGGCCAGTGCGCCATGAGCGCCATGATCGGCGGCCGCAGCGGCAACCGGGGCACCTGCGCCCAGCCCTGCCGCCTGCCGTATACCGTGGGCGAAAAATCCGGGTATCTTCTGAGCCTGAAGGACAATAACCTCGCCCCCTATCTGAACCAGATGGCGCAGATGGGCGTTGCCTGCGTGAAGCTGGAGGGACGCATGAAGCGGCCGGAGTATGTGGCGGCGGTGACGGGTATTTACCGCCGGCTGCTGGATGAAAAGCGTCCCCCCACGGCGGAGGAGCACGCCCAGCTGGAGCGGGCCTTTTCCCGCTCCGGGTTCACCGACGGCTACTGGCTGGGCCAAAAAGGCCCCCGGATGTTCGGCATGCGGCCGGAGAGCGCCCGGTGGCCGGAGGAGTGGTTCGCCCAGGTGCGCAAGACCTATGAAAACGGCGTGGAAAACCGCCCGGTGCCCGTAGCCTTTTCCTGCCGGATCGCGGCGGGGGAAGCGGCCGCCCTCACGGCGGCACTGCCCGATGGGCGCAGCGTGACTGTGCGCGGCGCCGTGCCCGAGACGGCCCGCAGCCGCGCCCTCACGGAGGACGAGCTGCGCTCCCGCCTGCAAAAAACCGGCGGAACGGTCTTCACCTGCCGGGAGATGGAGATTTCTCTGGAGGACGGCTTGATGCTCTCCGCCGGAAGCATCAACGCCCTGCGGCGGGATGCCCTGTCGCAGCTCCGGGCCCTGCTGGTGCAGCCGCCTGCGCGGCGGGTCTTCCCCACCCCGGCCCTGCCGGCGGCGGAGGGCTATACCGCCGCGCCCAGCCTGACGGCCTCCGTCACCTACGCCCGGCAGCTGACAGAGGAGCTGGCCAGGGGCGTGGAATATCTGTACCTGCCCCTTTCTCTGCTGGAGGAGGTGGATCTGGACGAGTACGCCGGACACACGAAGCTGTGCGCCGTGCTGCCCCGGATCTTCCGCACGGAGGACGAGGAGGTCTTCCGCCAAATCCTCCGGAAGAATCCCCAGCTGGCCGCCGTGGCCGTGAGCAATCTGGGACACCTGCCCATTGTGGAGGGCCTGGGCCTTGAGGTACGGGGCGATCTGGGCATGAACGTATTCAACAGCCGGGCCCTGCTGCTCATGCAGGAGCTGGGGCTAAGCAGCGTCACGGTCTCCGCTGAGCTGCGGCACCAGCAGGTGCGTGATCTGAAAAAATACCTCCCCTGCGAGGCGGTGGTCTACGGACGGCTGCCGCTGATGGTCACAGAGAACTGCCCCCTGCGGTGCAGTGGGCGATGCAGCGGCGGAAACGGCGGCGTGCTCACCGACCGCACCGGGGCGCAGTTTCCGGTGCTGTGCGGCTACGGCTGCCGGCCGGAGATACAAAACAGCAGGCCCCTGTACCTGGCGGATAAGCCCGAGTGGACAAACTGCGGTCTGCACTGGGCAAGGCTCCGCTTTACCACGGAGACGGCAGAGGAGGCGCTGAACATTCTGCGCCGCTACCAGGGCCAGGGCGCGCCGACGCCCCAGGACTTCACAAGGGGTCTGTTTTACCGGGGCGTGGAGTGATCCCTACGAAGATTCCCTTTGGAAGTTTCCGCCGTCGGTGGACGGTGAACCCCATTGGATATATACATTTTGTATTATTGTCGTAAATTATCGCTATTTGTATTTGCTTTTTTGAGAGGTAGCCCCCATGGAACTGAAATTCAAAGCCCTGCACCCGAAGATCGGCCGGGAGATCCCCCTGCCGCAGTTTGCCACCCCCGGCTCGGCCGCCATGGATCTGCAGGCGTGCATCGACCAGCCGGTCACTCTGGCCCCCGGAGGCCGGGCGGTGATCCCCACGGGCCTTGCTATGGCGCTGCCCTCGGCGGACTATGTAGCCCTGCTCTTCGCCCGGAGCGGTCTGGGCGTGAAAAAGGGCGTGTGCCTTTCCAACGGCGTCGGCGTCATTGACAGCGACTACCGGGGAGAAATCTCCGTGGGTCTTGTGAACCTGTCGGAGCAGACCCATATAGTGCTGCCCGGGGACCGCATTGCCCAGCTGATGGTAGTTCCGGTAGTCAGGCCGGTAGTCACTTTGGCAGCCGAATTGGACGACACCTGCCGGGGTACCGGCGGCTTCGGGTCTACAGGGAGGTAAGGAAAATGTCTAAGATCGTTCTGGCCTCCGGTTCCCCCCGGCGGCAAGAGCTGCTGGGCCGCATGGGCATCACGGATTTTACCGTCCGGGTGCCGGAGGTGGAGGAGAGCTATCCCGCCGGTCTCTCCCCCGAGGAGACGGTGTGCTATATCTCCCGGGAAAAGTCGGATGCCGCCAGGCTCCTGTGCGATGAGAATGAGCTGATCATCACCGCCGACACCATGGTTTTCCTGGACGACAAGCGACTGGGCAAGCCAAAGGACGAGGCCCAGGCCCTGGAGATGCTCACGGCTCTGGCGGGCCGCCGGCACACGGTGTGCACCGGCGTTACCGTGCGGCGGGGGGATGTGATCCTCACCCGGGCGCAGAGCACGGACGTGTATTTCCGGCCCGCCACGGAGCGGGAGCTGCGCGCCTACATCCGCACCGGGGAGCCTATGGACAAAGCCGGAGCCTACGGCGTGCAGGGCAAGGGCTCGCTGCTGGTCCGGCGCATTGACGGCGACTTTTTCAACGTCATGGGCCTGCCAGTAGAAATGCTGGCAGAAATGCTGAAAACCTTTGAAATTGACCTTTTGGAGTAAGATTTATGAAGAATTTCTTCAACAAAACCGGTATCTGGATCCTGGCGGCGGCGGTGGTGATCGTGCTGACTCTGTCCATCCTTTCCGCCGCCGGAACGGGCCTGCTGAATAACATCGCCGGGACCATCGCCTCCCCCTTCCGCTCCGCCGGAGCTGCCATCGGCAACTGGTTCGGCTCCATTTCCGATAAGTTTGAGAATGTGGAGACCTTGAAGAAGGAGAACGAGGAGCTGCGCAAGCGCGTGGCCGAGCTGGAGGATGCCAACCGCCAGGCCCAGACCGACAGCCAGGAGAACCAGCGTCTGCGCAACCTTTTGAATCTGCGCCAGCAGCGGCGGGATTTCCAATTCGAGAGCGCCAAGGTCACCCAGTACGAAAACTCCAACTGGGCCTCCACCCTCACCCTGAACCGCGGCACCAGCAGCGGCGTGGCGGTCAACAACTGCGTGGTGGATGAAAACGGCGCCCTGGTGGGCGTTGTCACCGAGGCGGGGCTCAACTGGTGCACCGTGGCCACGGTGCTGGACACCCAGGCCCAGTTCGGCGCCACGGTGTTCCGCACGGGGGAATCCTCCGTGGCCATGGGCGACCTGTCCCTGATGCACAGCGACAAGCTGAAGCTCAACTACCTCACCGGCACCAATCCTCCGGTGGGCGGCGACCTGGTGCTCACCTCGGGTCTGGGCGGCTACTACCCCTCGGGCCTGGTCATCGGGACGGTGGAGGACGTGCGCACCGACGACTCGGGCCTGACCCAGTACGCCGTGGTGCAGCCCAGGGTAACTCCCGCCGACCTGGTGGAGGTGTTCATCATCACCTCCTTCGACGTTGTGGACTGAGGGCGGCACTATGGGACATCGTGACTACGTTTACAAGTGGCTGTTTTATGCCCTGATGACGCTTTTTTTCATCCTTTTGCAGGTGTTTGCCCTGGTACATGTGCGCATCTGGGGGGTGCATCCGTTCCTGTTTCCGGTGCTGGTGGCCACCGTGGCCGCCTTGGAACCGGCCCACGAGAGCGCCATTTACGCGCTGGTACTGGGGATGCTGCTGGATATCACCATGCCGGGGGTGATCCCCTGCTTTTACACGGTGACATTCATCGTGGTGCTGGTGGCCTCCCGGCTGCTGAGCACCAAGGTACTCTCCTGGCCCTTCTTCTGCTGCATGCTGTGCGGCGTGCTGAGCATCGTATGCTCGGGGCTGCTGAACACGCTGTTTCTCAACGCTTCCGTCAGCGTCCCCCTCTCCGCTGCGGCCCTGCTGATAGGCAAGGAGCTGCTGCTGACGCTGCCGCTGATGCCGCTGGTCTACCTGCCGGCCTACCGGATCCGGCAGACCTTTCAGCGGGAATAAGACACCCATACCCCGGATAAGGAGGCGAGCTTCTCTTGAAAAAATCCAACCCCTACCGCCGTCGGCTGATCGTGCTGCTGAGCTTTCTGGCAGCGGCGCTGCTGCTCTTCGGCGGGCTGCTGTTTTACTACCAGGTCATCAACGGCGACCGCTATCGGGCCCAGTCCGTGGCCAGCACCGCCAAGCGGGAGACCGTGGAGACCAGCCGGGGTATCATCACCGACCGCAACGGCAAGGTGCTGGTGTCCAACCGACTGACCTATACCCTGAAATTCTCCGATGAGAATTTCGACGATGATGCCGCCTGCAACAGCGCCGTGTGGCGGCTGATCCAGCTGTGCCAGCAGGAGAGCGTCACATGGGCCGATCCCCTGCCGCTGACCAGTGCGGCCCCCTATGCCCTCACAAGCAGCACACCCGGCGAAACCTTCCTCAACTGGCTGGACAGCCACGACATCCCCTACACGGGGAAGGAGGAGATCACTCTCTCTATCAGCGGCGGAGAGCTGGTGGATATGCTGCGTAAGATCTATAAAATTTCCGACGATTTTTCCGCCGACCAGGCCCGGCTCATCGCCGGAGTGCGCTACGGCGCTGACGTATCCGGCGGCTATGTGTTCGCCGAGGACGTGTCGGTGAAGGTCATCAGTCAGGTGGTGGACGGCCACTACGCAGGCGTTTCCACCGGCACCTCCAGCCAGCGGGTATACAACACCCAGTATGCCGCCCATATCCTGGGCCGGGTGGGCCGCATTTTCGCCGAGGACTGGAGTAAGTATAAGGACAAGGGCTACTCCATGGATGCCCTGGTGGGCAAGGGCGGCGTGGAGGAGGCCTTTGAGGAGTATCTCCACGGGGTCAACGGCATGAAGCTGGTGACCACCGACAAGAGCGGCAAGGTCACTGGCGAGCTCTACGCCAAGGAGCCTCAGCCCGGCAATACCGTAGCGCTGACCATCGACCTGGATCTGCAGAAGGCAGCGGAGGAGTCCCTGGCAAACACCATCCGCTCCATGACCAAGGCCGACGGCGTAGCCCGCGGCGGCGCGGCGGCCGTGGTTGGCGTGGGCACCGGCGAGGTGCTGGCCCTGGCCAGCTATCCTACCTACGACCTGAACAAGTGGGACGAGATGTACGACACCTGGAGCAAGGACAGCTCCCTGCCCATGTTCAACCGCGCCACCGACGGCACCTATGCCCCCGGCTCCACCTTCAAGCCCTGCACCGCAGTGGCCGCGCTGGAGTCCGGTATCATCACCCCCTCCACCACCATTGTGGACAGGGGCATCTACACCTACTATTCCTTCCCCCAGCCCCGCTGCTGGATCTACAGCTCCACCGGCGGCACCCACGGGGCCGTGAATGTGTCCCAGGCCATTACGGTATCGTGCAACTACTTTTTCTATGAGGTAGGTCGGCTCACGGGCATCCAGCGGCTGGACAGCTACGCCAAGCAGTTCGGCCTGGGTGAGCACACAGGCATTGAGATCGGCGATTCCACCGGTATGCTGGCCAGCCCCGAGACCGCAGAGGCCCTGGGTGAGGAGTGGACCGACGGCCAGACCATCACCGCCGCCATCGGCCAGTCCTACAACCTGTTTACTCCCCTGCAGATGGCCAACTATGTGGCCACACTGGTCTCCGGCGGCGACCACTATGAAACGCATCTGCTGAAAAACGCCAAGTCCTACGACAACTCCTCCGTGGTCTATGCCTACAACAAGGATCCGCTGAATCACGTGGACATCAGCGACAGCACCCTGGCTGCCGTGAAGGAAGGCATGCGCAACCTGGCCACAGGGAGCCTGAGTTATGTGTTCAATAAGTGCATCGTCCCCGTGGGCTGCAAGACCGGTACCGCCGAGACCAACTCCCAGCTGGCCAACGGCTGCTTCGTGGCCTTCGCCCCCTATGACGATCCCCAGATCGCTGTGTGCGTGGTCGTTGAGCAGGGCGACGGCGGCTCCTACCTGGCCCCCATCGCCCGGGACATCATCAACGCTTACTTCTCCAGCGCCTCCACGGACACCACCGTCACAGGGGAAAATACCCTGCTGCAATGAGGAGCATGTCTATGTCTATCTATTTTAATTCCAGAGATCCCGCCTGTAAATCTCCCTTCGGTGCCGCGCCCTGCGGCACCGAAGTGTCTTTTTCCGTGTTTGCCGGGCCGGAGGAGGTCACAGGCGGGCAGCTGCTGCTCCTGGAAGAATTTTCCGGGCAGGAGCGGGCCATCCCCATGACCTGGGCCGACGGGGCGCTCCGGTGCGTATACCGGACGCCGGAGGAGCCGGAGCTGGTGTGGTACGCCTTTTCCCTGACGCGGCCCGACGGGCAGGTCCTTCGCCTGGACAAAAACGGCGGACGCTGGCAGCTGACGGTGTATGACGGCCAGAGCCGCACCCCCGGGTGGTTCGGTCAGGGGGTCAGCTATCAGATTTTCCCGGATCGGTTCTGCCGCAGCCGCATGCCCCGGCCAGAGGGGATGGTGGGTCGGCGGACTGTCCATGAAAACTGGGCGGGCACGCCGGACTATCTGCCGGACGCCCAGGGGGAAATTCGCAACTGCGACTTCTTTGGCGGCGATCTGGCGGGAATCACAGCGAAGCTGGACTATTTGCAGAGCTTGTCGGTGACGACGCTGTATCTCAACCCCATCTTCGAGGCGGCCTCCAACCACCGGTACAATACTGCCGACTATCTGGCCATCGACCCCATGTTGGGGACGGAGGAGGATTTCCGGACGCTGTGCCGGGAGGCCCATAGACGGGGAATGCGCGTGCTGCTGGACGGGGTGTTCAACCACACAGGCAGCGTGAGCCGATATTTTAACGCAGACGGGTCATACCCGGAGGTGGGGGCGGCCCAGTCCCGGGAGTCCCCTTATTATAATTGGTATCATTTCACCCGGTGGCCGGAGGAGTACGACGCCTGGTGGGGCATCAAGACCCTGCCGGCAGTGGAGGAAAACCAGGATTCGTACCGGGAGTTTATCATCCGGGGGCAGGACTCGGTGGTGCGCCACTGGCTGCGGTGCGGCGCGGACGGTTGGCGACTGGATGTGGCCGACGAGCTGCCGGACGACTTCATCACGGAGATTCGCCGGGCTATGGAGGAGGAAAAGCCCGGGGCGGTGCTCATCGGTGAGGTGTGGGAGGACGGCAGCAACAAAATCGCCTACGACCGGCGGCGGCGCTATCTGCTGGGCCGGGAAACCCACGGGCTGATGAACTATCCCTTCCGCACGGCGGCCCTGGCCTGGCTGTTAGGTGGGGACGCCGGGGCCTTCCGGGAGAGCATGGAGGAGATTCGGGAGCACTACCCCTCCCCTGCTTTTTACAGCGCCATGAATTTTCTGGGCACCCACGACACGCCCCGGATTCTGACGTTGCTGGGCGGGGAGCCTGTTCCGGAGAGCAAGGAGGCGCGGGCAGAGGCCCGTCTCTCCCCTGCCGGGTATCGGCTGGCCCGACAGCGGCTGATGCTGGGGGCGCTGCTGCTGTACGCCTTCCCCGGGTCGCCCACAGTATATTACGGGGATGAGGCCGGGATGCAGGGGTACGAGGATCCCCTGAATCGACGTACCTACCCCTGGGGGCAGGAGGATGAGTCCCTGCTGGCCTGGTATCGGCGGCTGGGGCAGCTGCGGAGGGAGCGGCTGTCTTTGCAGGTCGGGCAGATTCGGTATCTCTATGCGGCGGGCGGCGGGCTGGTGCTGGAGCGCCGGGCCGAGGCGGAGGTGACCGTGGCGGCGCTGAACGCCGGAGCGGAAGATCTGGAGTCTGCTATTCCCTGGGCGGGTGCTTTGGCCACGGACGCTATGACCGGGCAGCAGTTTCTGGCCGCAGACGGCATTGTGCGGCTGACCCTGCCGGGGCGCAGCGGAGTACTGCTGATTTGAGTTATACTTCTCGCAGGGGGATGTTTCATGTGAAACATCCCCCTTTTGTGCTAATTTGCGGAAAATGTTTCACATGAAACAAACTCCTTGCAAATTTTTTATTATAATCTATTGAAAGGTGCCGCATACTTGGTATATAATAAGGTGCAAACAAGAATTATGGGAAAGCGGTGGGGTAATGGCTAAAGTTGTTGCAATCGTGAATCAAAAGGGCGGCGTGGGCAAGACCACCACCTGCGTGAATCTGACCTCCGTGCTGAAATCCAAGGGTGCCAAGGTGCTGCTGTGTGATTTTGACCCCCAGGCCAACGCTACCTCGGGCATGGGCGTGGACAAATCCCGCTCCAACGGCGTGTATGATGTACTCATCAACGGCGTGGAGACGGAAAAGGTCATCGTCAACACCCCGTTTGGCGATGTGCTGCCCAGCAGCAAGGCTCTGGCCGGCGCAGGCGTAGAGATGATCGACATGGAGGGCCGCCAGTTCCTGCTGAAGCGAGCCCTGGATCAGGTGGCGGAGCGCTACGACTACATATTCATCGACTGCCCCCCCTCCCTGGAGCTGCTGACCCTCAACGCCCTGTGCGCGGCGGACAGCCTGCTGGTGCCGCTGCAGGGGGAATACTACGCGCTGGAGGGGCTCAGCGACCTGATGGGCACGGTGCGAATCGTCCGCCGGGGACTGAACCCGAAGCTGGAGATCGAGGGTGTGCTGCTGACCATGTTCGACGGGCGCACCAATCTGGCCATCCAGGTGGCCCAGGAGATCAAGCGTTTCTTCCCCGGAAAGGTGTACACCACCGTTATCCCCCGGAACATTCGCCTTTCCGAAGCACCCAGCCACGGAAAGCCCATCAACGCATATGACCGCACCTGCCGCGGCGCAGAGGCGTACAACGCAGTGGCGGAGGAATTTTTGAAGAAAAACGCTGCCCGAAAGGAGAGCTGAAATCTATGGCGAACAACGCAAAGGGCCTGGGCAAGGGCCTGGCCGCCCTGCTAGGCGACAATGTGATGGAGAGCAGCGAGGAGAAAAGCAGCCTGTACCTCCCCATCTCCCAGGTGGAGAGCTGCGCCGGACAGCCCCGCAAGCAGTTTGACCCGGATGCTCTGGCGGATTTGGCAGACTCCATTCGGGAGCACGGTATCATCCAGCCGCTGACGGTGCGCAAGCTGCAATCCGGCTACTATCAAATCATCGCCGGTGAGCGCCGCTGGCGGGCCGCCAGAATGGCGGGACTGGATCAGGTGCCGGCCATCGTCATCGAAGCCGACGACCGGAAGGCCATGGAGCTGGCCATGATCGAGAACCTCCAGCGGGAAGACCTGAATCCTATAGAAGAAGCCGAAGGATACCGGCAGCTGATGGATCAGTACGGCCTGACCCAGGAGGAGACGGCCCAGCGGGTGGGTAAATCCCGCTCCGTGGTGGCCAACGCTCTGCGGCTGCTGCACCTGTGCCCCCCGGTGCGGGCCATGGTGGAGGACGGTCGACTCTCCAACGGCCATGCCCGAACCATCCTGCCCCTCTCCCCTGCCCTGCAGGAAAAGGCGGCGGATGCCATTCTGAAATCCGACCTGTCCGTGCGGCAGACGGAGCTGCTGGTGAAAAAGCTCACCGCAGAGGAAAAGACCCAGCCCGCCGTTACCACCGGCGGCCTGGAGGTGAACTACGCCGAGGAGGCCGCCAAGTCCCTGGGCACCCATCTGGGCCGGGGCTGCCGGATCGTCAGCGGCCGGAAAAAGGGCCGCATCGAGCTGGAATACTATGGAATGGACGACCTGAACAATCTGCTGGACGCTCTGAACGGGCTGAAGCTGAAATAAAATGTTTCACATGAAACAGAGAGGAAACCGCAATGCTGGACATTAGATTTGTACGGGAAAACCCCGATATCGTCAAGGAAAACATCCGAAAGAAGTTTCAAAACGCCAAGCTGCCCCTGGTAGACGAGGCCATTGCCCTGGACAACGAGCGTCGCCAGGCCATTGCCGACGGTGAGGCTCTGAAGGCCGAGCGGAACAAGCTGTCCAAGGCCAACGGCCCCCTGTACGGCCAACTAAAAAAATGTACCGACGAGGCCAAAAAGGCTGAGTTGCAGGCCCAGATTGATGCCAACAACGCCGCCGTAAAGGCCGATGCCGAGCGCATGGCCCAGATGGAGGCCAAGAAGGATCACGCCGAGGCGGCTCTGAACAAGATCATGCTGGTCATTCCCCAGATTATCGACCCCGCTGTACCCATCGGCAAGGACGACAGCTGCAACGTGGAGGTGGAGCGCTTCGGCGAGCCCAAGGTGCCCGACTTTGAGATCCCCTATCACACGGACATTATGGAGCGCTTCGACGGCATCGACATGGACGCCGCAGGCCGGGTCTCCGGCAGCGGGTTTTACTACCTGCTGGGGGACATCGCCCGGATGCACGAGGCCGTGCTGGCATACGGCCGAGACTTTATGATAAACAAGGGCTTCACCTACTGCATCCCGCCCTTCATGATCCACGGCAACGTGGTAGAGGGCGTCATGAGCCAGACAGATATGGACGGCATGATGTATAAGATCGAGGGCGAGGACCTCTACCTCATCGGCACCAGCGAGCATTCCATGATCGGCCGGTACATTGACCAGATTTTGCCGGAGTCCGCCCTGCCCCAGACCTTTACCTCCTACTCCCCCTGCTTCCGCAAGGAGAAGGGCGCCCACGGCATCGAGGAACGGGGTATCTACCGCATCCATCAGTTTGAAAAGCAGGAGATGATCGTGGTCTGCAAGCCTGAGGAGAGCAAGGATTGGTATGAAAAGCTGTGGCGCTACAGCGTGGAGCTGTTCCGCTCTCTGGACATCCCCGTGCGGCAGCTGGAGTGCTGCTCCGGCGACCTGGCAGACCTGAAGTGCCGCTCCTGCGACATCGAGGCCTGGTCTCCCCGTCAGAAGAAGTATTTTGAGGTCTGCTCCTGCTCCAACCTGGGCGATGCCCAGGCCCGGCGGCTGAAGATTCGCTACAAGGACGAGAGCGGCAAAATGCAGCTGTGCCACACGCTGAACAACACCTGTGTGGCACCTCCCCGGATGCTCATCGCCCTGCTGGAGAATAACCTCCAAGCCGACGGCAGCGTGCTGATTCCCAAGGCTTTGCAGCCGTACATGGGCGGCACGGAGATCATCCGTCCCAAGCACTGACGGGAGAAGGATCATGAAGAAGTTTTTTCAGGAATTTAAAGAATTTGCCATGCGCGGCAATGTGCTGGACATGGCTGTGGGCGTTATCTTAGGCAGCGCGTTCGGGAAAATTACCACATCCCTGGTGAATGATGTGTTTATGCCCCTGATTGGTATGATTATAGGCGGTGTAGACCTGGGCAAGCTAAACATCACGCTCAAGCCCGGTGTGGTAGATGAACTGGGCAAGGTCGTTGTCGAACCCGTCACACTGGGCGTTGGTACCTTCCTCACCACCATTATTGACTTTATTTTAGTGGCCTTTGTGATTTTCTTGATGATCAAGACCATCAACCGCTTCCACAAGAAAAAGGAGGAGGTGCCGGAGGAGCCTGCAGGCCCCACCACCGAGGAGCTGCTGACGGAGATCCGGGACCTGCTGAAGGAGCAGAATAAAAATTGAACGAGATTCTGAAAAAAGGCCTGACGGAGTTGGGTATGGACACGGCGGCCATCCCCCGACTGACAGAATTTGCCCGACTGCTGCTGGAGAAAAACAAGGTCATGAACCTGACGGCCATCACGGAGCCCGAGGCCGTGGCTACGCTCCACCTGCTGGACTGCGCGTATCTGCTGACCCTGACGGACTGCGGGGGTAAATCCATCGTGGATGTGGGCACCGGAGCAGGCTTTCCCGGGATGCCCATGGGTATTCTGGAGCCGAAGGCGCAGCTGACGCTGCTGGACAGTCTGGGCAAGCGCATCGACTTCCTGCGGGAATGTGCCCAGACCCTGAAACTGGAAAACATTTCCTGTGTCCATGCCCGAGCGGAGGAATTCGCCGCAGAACACCGGGAGCAGTTTGACATAGCCACCTCCCGGGCCGTGGCTGCCCTGCCGGTTCTGAGTGAGCTGGCGCTGCCCCTGGTGAAGCCCGGCGGGCTGTTTCTGGCCATGAAATCCGTGGAGTCGGACGAGGAGATCGAAAGCGCTCGGGGCGCCATCGGACAGCTGGGCGGGAAAATCGAGAAAATATGCGACTACACCGTGCCCTGCACGGAGGTGAGACACCGGGTGGTGCTCATCCGCAAGGCGCGGCCCACGCCGCCCCGTTTTCCCCGAGCTTTCGCTAAGATTAAAAAATCACCTCTGAAATAAGGAGACGCAATGGGCAAGATCATTGCCGTGGTGTCCGGCAAAGGCGGCACCGGAAAAACTACATTCACCGCCAATGTCGGCTTCGCTCTGGCCTCCATGGGGAAAAAGGTGCTGTGTCTGGACTGCGACATCACCCTGCGGAACCTGGATCTGGCCCTGGGACTCAGCGACAGCGCACTGATGGACTTTTCCGACGTGATGAGCGGCCGATGTACCCTGGAGGAGGCAGTGGTGAGCCATCCCAAGTACCCCTCCCTGTTCCTGCTGGCCGCGCCGCTGGTGTTCGGCGGGTTCTCCGTGGAGCCGGAGCAGGTAACAGCCCTGATGAGCCAGATCCGGGAGAGCTTTGACTACTGCCTGGTGGACGCGCCGGCGGGCCTGGGTCAGGGCTTCCGCATGGCCACCCAGGAGGCGGACCATGTGATGGTGGTGACCACCACGGACGTCACCGCCCTGCGGGACGCTCAGCGCACCGTGATGGAACTGGATCGGTTCCCCAACGGCAAGGTGCATCTGATCGTAAACCGGGTGGCCAAAAAGCTGCTGCGGCAGCTGCACACCACCATCGACGACGCCATGGACGCCGCAGGACTGCCTCTGCTGGGCGTTGTGCCGGAGGATGCGGACATACCAAAGTGCCTGAACCAGGGCACTCCCCTGCGGGATGACAATTTCTATGCCGCACGGGCCTACTACAACATTGCAAAACGTATCGCGGGCTACAAGGCTCCGCTGATGAGGCTATAAATCGCCTGATGAAAAAACCGCAAATTTTCGTGTCTGCGGACGGGAACTCTGCGAGGATTTTTATACTGACCACGGATATATGCACAGAAAGGAGAGCGCAAATATGAATATCGCATTGATCGCTCACAACAACAGAAAAGAACTCATGGTCCAGTTCTGCACCGCCTACTGCGGCATTCTGGCCAAACATACACTCTGCGCCACCGCTACCACCGGCCAGATGGTGGCCGAGGCCACGGGCCTGACCATACACCGCTTTATGAGCTTCTACCACGGCGGCGGCCAACAGATCGGCGCGCGCATCGCCTACAACGAGCTGGACATGGTGCTGTGCTTCGACGACCCCAACAGTAAGGAGCCCTCCGATGACATCATGTACATCTACCGCCTGTGTGACAAAAACAACATCCCCTACGCCAGCAACATCGCCACGGCAGAGATGCTGGTGCTGGGCCTGGCCCGGGGCGATCTGGACTGGCGTGAGGTGGTAAATCCCAAAAGCAATCCCTTCACCGCTTGACATTTCCCGGTGAATGGACTAAAATAAACTGAAATACCGCGATAACGGAGCAGGAGTAGTTCTGTCCCCGCCGGAGCAGAGAGGCGCGCCATCGGCTGCAAGCGCGCCCCGGCACACAGAGCGAAGACAGCCCCAGCAGCGGGGATGGAAACATCCACGGCCCGCTCCCCGTAACAGGAGCACCAAAGGGCCCCTCGGGGCCGAAATTGGGTGGCACCACGAAGCTGCGCGCTCTCGTCCCAATACACGGGACGGGAGCGCTTTTTCTTTCCGTCAATCGAAATTCATCACAAAGGAGAACATGAACATGGCAAAAATGACGCCTCGGACCCTCTCAGGCTTTATGGAGCTGCTGCCGCAGCCTCAGCAGCAGATGGAACGGATGATGCAAATTCTGCGGGAAACCTACGCCCTCTATGGCTTCACCCCCCTGGACACCCCGGTCATCGAGGCCAGCGAGGTACTGCTGGCCAAGGGCGGCGGGGAGACCGAAAAGCAGATCTACCGCTTCCAGAAGGGCGATGCCGACCTGGCCCTGCGGTTTGACCTGACCGTGCCCCTGGCCAAGTATGTGGCCCTCCACGGGGGTGAGCTGTCCTTCCCCTTCCGACGGTATCAGATCGGCAAGGTTTACCGGGGTGAGCGGGCCCAGCGGGGGCGGTTCCGGGAGTTTTACCAGGCGGACATCGACGTCATCGGCGACGGGAAGCTGGACATCACCAATGAGGCAGAAATTCCTTCCATTATTTACCAGACCTTCACCCGTCTGGGACTGAAGCGATTCCAGATCCGGGTGAACAACCGCAAGATACTCAACGGCTTTTACGCCATGCTGGGGCTGACGGAGCAATCCGGGGCCATCATGCGGACGGTGGACAAGCTGGATAAGATCGGGCCGGAGAAGGTGCGCTCCCTGCTGCTGGAGGAGTGCGGACTCACGGAGGAGCATGCGGCGGAGATTCTCAAGTTCATCGCCATCACCGGGTCCAACGCCGAAGTGCTGGCGGCTCTGGAGGGCTACGCCGGGCGGCACGAGCTGTTTGACCAGGGCCTGTCGGAGCTGAAGACCGTGACGGCGTACCTGGCGGATTTCGGCGTGCCGGAGGAAAATTTCGCCGTGGATCTGACCATCGCCCGGGGCCTGGACTACTACACCGGCACCGTGTACGAGACCACGCTGCTGGATCACCCGGAGATCGGCTCCGTGTGCTCCGGCGGCCGCTACGACAACCTGGCCGAGTACTACACCGACCGGCAGCTGCCCGGCGTGGGCATTTCCATCGGTCTGACCCGGCTGTTTTACGTGCTGGGCGAGCAGGGGATGCTGAATCCCGACCTGCCCACGGCCCCGGCGGACGTGCTGGTGCTGCCCATGACGGAGGATCTGGCCCCGGCCATCAGCCTGTCCACCAGGCTGCGGGCCGCCGGGGTGCGAACCCAGCTCTACACCGAGCAGAAGAAGTTCAAGGCCAAGATGAACTACGCGGATAAGATCGGCGTGCCCTATGTGATTTTCCTGGGCGGCGACGAGATCGCCGCCGGGGTGGTGGCCTGCAAGGACATGAAAACCGGCCAGCAGACCAAGCTGGACTTTGACGAAACCCTGGCGCTCATCCAGTCCGGCCTGGCGGAGAAGAACAAGGGCGCGGTGATTCTGGAGTAAGGCGGACTACTCCGGTGCTCCGTGACCAGATCGCGGGCGACCGGGAGGGTCGCTCCTACGCACTGTTTAACGATAGAGCTTCGTAGGGGCGGGGCTCCGCCGGTAGGCGCAAAGGGCTTCCCTGTTTGGACAGGCAGCACAAGCGCGGAGCGCGTCGCGGTGGATAGGCGCAGAAGGCAATGCGAAAGCACAGGGCGGGTTTGTACCGTTTTATTCGCGGCGCTGAAAGGTCCCGATACATTCCGCACCACGCCCGCGCAAGGAATCCAAAACCATTGGTTTTGGCGGCGTTCTTTCCTCCCCTTCTTTCGCCGCAGCAAGAAAGGGAGCCGCCGGAGGTGGCACAGAAATTTTGGGCACCGCAACAGGATCATTGGCCCCTCCGGATGGGAACATGCGGGTATGAGTTTGGGGACCAACGGAGGAATGGATATGAAAAAATGCGGATATTGTGGGAAAGAAGTTAAGGGTGAGCTGGATTTTTGCAGCGATGGGTGCGAGAAAAGCTATAAGGATGAAAATGAGAAGGATGAACGCAGAATCAAGTATTTTGCGGGCGGTATAGTCTTAGGACTATTGGTCATTGCGGTCAGCGCGTTTACAAAGAGCGTTTTTATGGTGGGAATCGGCGTTATAATAATGGGGATTGTTGTTTTTTTACTGCCGTTTACCACGCCGGAGACCATTGCTTTTTTGGGGTACAAAAGGGCAAAGACCGCAGGCAGAATAGCAGGTATAGTATTGATAGCAGTCGGAATATGGGTAGGGCTCATTTGAGCCGAGAGCCGATATCTTTTTCAGCGCAAAGGAGAAACCATGCAGGATCATATTTTTGTTAAGGGCGCACGGGAGAATAATCTCAAGAATATTGATGTGACCATTCCCCGGGACAAGCTGGTGGTGATGACGGGGCTTTCCGGCAGCGGCAAGTCCTCCCTGGCCTTTGACACTATTTATGCCGAGGGACAGCGGCGGTACGTGGAGAGCCTGTCCAGCTATGCAAGAATGTTCCTGGGTCAGATGGACAAGCCCAATGTGGACTACATCGACGGCCTTTCCCCGGCCATCTCCATCGACCAGAAGACCACCAGCAAGAATCCCCGGTCCACCGTGGGCACGGTGACGGAAATTTATGACTATTTCCGGCTGCTGTGGGCCCGGGTGGGTACGCCCCACTGCCCCAAGTGCGGCAAAGAAATTCGCCAGCAGACGGTGGATCAGATCATCGACCAGATTTTAGCCCTGCCGGAGGGCACCCGCATCCAGGTGATGGCCCCGGTGGTGCGGGGGCGCAAGGGGGAGCACACCAAGGTGCTGGAGGACGCCCGGCGGGGCGGATTTTCCCGGGTGCGGGTGGACGGACACCTCTATGAGCTGACGGAAGAGATTCCCATGGAGAAGAACAAGAAGCACACGGTGGAGATCGTGGTGGACCGGCTCATTGTCCGGCCCGACATCCGCCAGCGGCTGACGGACTCCGTGGAGACGGCGGCGGGCCAGAGCGGAGGACTGGTGACGGTGAACCTGCTGCGGGAGGAGCAAGACCTGCAATTCTCCCAGAACTACGCCTGCGACGACTGCGGCATCTCCATCGAGGAGCTGACACCCCGGATGTTCTCCTTCAACAGCCCCTTCGGCGCCTGCCCCACCTGCACAGGTCTGGGGATGCAGCTGAAGGCGGACCCGGCGCTGATCATACCGGACGAGAACCTGTCTATTCTGGATGGGGCGGTGGTGGCCAGCGGGTGGAACTCTATCCGCTCCGACGGCATCAGCCGGATGTATTTCGAGGCGCTGGCGAAAAAGTATCACTTTGACCTGCGGACGCCGGTGAAGGACCTTTCGACGGAGGTGAAAAAGGTCATTTTCTACGGCACCGGGGAGGAAAAGCTGGAGCTGCACTATGACCAGCCCCGGGGCAAGGGCGTGCTGCGCCAGGCCTTTGAGGGTCTGGCCAACAACGTGGAGCGGCGCTACCGGGACACCCAGAGCGACGCCAGCCGCAAGGAGCTGGAGGAGTACATGGGCGAGTGTCCCTGCCCGGCCTGCGGCGGCAGGCGGCTGCGGCCGGAGGCTCTGGCGGTGACGGTGGGCGGAAAGTCCATCTACCAGGTGACGGAGCTGCCGGTGGACGAGGCCATTGTGTTTTTTGACGGGCTGGTTTTGACGGAGACCCAGCAGATCATCGCGGCGCAGATTCTGAAGGAGATACGCTCCCGACTGCGTTTTTTGCAGTCCGTGGGGCTGGGATACCTGACTCTGGCCCGGTCCAGCGGCACTCTCTCCGGCGGCGAGAGCCAGCGCATCCGTCTGGCCACCCAGATCGGCAGCAGCCTCATGGGGGTGCTGTACATTCTGGATGAGCCGTCCATCGGTCTGCACCAGCGGGACAATGACAAGCTGCTGGCCACGCTGCGGAACCTACGGGATCTGGGCAACACCCTGATCGTGGTGGAGCACGACGAGGACACCATGCGCGCGGCGGACTACCTCATCGACATCGGCCCCGGAGCCGGGAGCAACGGGGGCCGGGTGGTGGCCGCCGGAACCCCGGAGGAGGTCATGGCGAACCCGGATTCCCTCACGGGGCAGTATCTGTCCGGGAGACGGTCTATCCCTGTGCCGGCGGTGCGGCGGAAGGGAAACGGACACAGCTTAATTGTATACGGGGCGGCGGAGCACAACCTGAAAAATGTGGATGTGTCCATCCCCCTGGGAACCTTTACCTGCGTGACGGGGGTTTCCGGCAGCGGGAAGAGCTCGCTGGTCAACGAAATTCTCTATAAAAAGCTGGGAGTGGAGCTGAACCGCATGAAGGCCCATCCCGGCAAGCACAGGAAGATCGAGGGTATGGAGTACCTGGACAAGGTGGTGGGCATCGACCAGAGCCCCATCGGGCGGACGCCCCGGTCCAATCCCGCCACCTATACCAATCTGTTCAACGAGATACGCAATCTTTTTGCATCCACCCAGGAGGCCAAGGCCCGGGGCTACGGCCCGGGGCGGTTCTCCTTCAACACCAAGGGAGGCCGGTGCGAGGCCTGCGGCGGCGATGGTCTGCTGAAGATCGAGATGCACTTTTTGTCGGATGTGTATGTGCCCTGCGAGGTGTGCCACGGCAAGCGCTACAACCGGGAGACCCTGGAGGTGCGCTACAAGGGGAAGAATATCTCCGACGTGCTGGAGATGACCGTGGAGGAAGCGCTGCCGTTTTTCGGTGCGCTGCCGAAGATCGCGGAGAAGCTGCAGACGCTGATGGACGTGGGGCTGGGCTATGTGAAGCTGGGCCAGTCCTCCACTACCCTCTCCGGAGGCGAGGCCCAGCGGGTGAAGCTGGCAACGGAGCTGTCCCGGCGGTCCACGGGGAATACCTTTTATATTTTGGACGAGCCCACCACGGGCCTCCACGCGGAGGACGTGAAAAAGCTGCTGGAGGTATTGCAGCGGCTTGTGGACGGAGGGAACACGGTGCTGGTCATCGAGCACAATCTGGACGTCATCAAGTCTGCGGACTGGCTCATCGACCTGGGCCCCGAGGGAGGCGTAGGCGGCGGCGAGATCGTGGCCACGGGCACGCCGGAGCAGGTGGCCCGGTGTGAGCGCTCCTACACGGGGCAGTATCTGAAAAAAATCCTGGAGAGATGACCCTTTTGCCTGCAGCGTCATACACTGGTGTGAGGTGATGGCAGTGAATGGGGTGGAAAACAGTGTGCTGGCATTTCTGGCGGCTATGGGGATCGCCGCGCTGGTGTGGGTGGTGGCAGGTGTGCTGCTCCGGGGCACCCGGACGGAGGTGCCGGCGATCCTGGTGCTGCCGGCCTGCGGCAACGGCGAGGCTCTGGAGGGCTGGGTGCGCGCCATGCACGAGGTCCGCAGGCAGCTGGGCCGGTCGGCGGCCATTGCCATTGTGGACTGCGGCCTGACGGACGAGGGGCTGCAGCGGGCAGAGCTTCTGGCCCAGCGGTTCGGCCGGGTGCAGGTGCTGGCACAGGAGGAACTGAAAGAAATTATAGAGTAGAGAGGTTTGACTATGGGTGAGCGATGCACAGTGGAGGGAACCGTACAGTCGGTGATCTTTCAGAATGAGGAGAACGGATATACGGTGCTCTCCCTGCTGACGGAGCTGGGGGAGGTGGTCACCGTGGTGGGCTGCATCCCCTACGCCGCCCCCGGGGAGGGAATGACCGTCACCGGGGTCTGGGTGACCCACCCCCTCTACGGCCCGCAGATCACCTGCGAGCAGGCGGAGCGCCGCCTGCCCCGGGACGAGGAGGAGATGGTGAGCTATCTCGCCTCCGGCATTCTCAAGGGGGTGGGACAGGCCACGGCGGAGCGGCTGGTGGCGGCCTTCGGCACCGACACGCTGCGGGTGCTGGAGGAGGAGCCGGAAAAGCTCAGCCGCATCAAGGGCATCACGTCTAAGAAGGCCATGGAGCTGTCCCTGGCGTTCCGGGAGCTGACGGGCCTGCGGCGCACCATGGAGTTTATGGCCCGGTATGACCTGCCGGTGCATCTGGCGGTGCAGGCCCACCGCCTCTATGGAGCGGAGGCGCTGACAAAGCTGCGGGAGGATCCGTATCTGCTGACGCGGCAGCAGTTCGGCGTGGAGTTTTCCCTGGCGGACGAGATGGCCCTGAGCTTGGGCTTTGACGGCGACAGCGACTGCCGCACCCGGGCGGCCCTCCTGTACGAACTGCAGTACAACCAGAACAACGGCCATGTGTTCCTGCCCAGAGAGAAGCTGATTCTGGCGTCGGCGCAGCTCATCGGCGTGGCGGACGAGCAGGTGGAGATCTGCCTGGACGCTATGGTGGAGGGCGGAGCCATCTGCCAGGAGCAGGTGGCAAACGTGCTGGCCTGCTACACGCCGGAGCTATACGAGGCGGAGTGCTTTGTGGCGGAGAAGCTGCTGGCCATGCTGCGCTTTCCCTACGGGCAGGAGCAGGGGATAGACAGCGCTATAGAGGAGATGGAGCGGGTGCAGGGCATCCGCTACGCACCGCTGCAGCGGGAGGCGGTGCACCTGGCGGCCAGGTCCGGTGTGCTGCTGCTCACAGGCGGGCCTGGCACGGGCAAGACAACGGCCACAAGGGCCATTGTGCGGCTGTTTGAAAAAATGGGGCTGGACATCATGCTCCTGGCACCCACGGGCCGGGCGGCCCAGCGCATGGCGGAGCTGTGCGGACGGGAGGCCCAGACCATACACAGAAGCCTGGGCATGAGCTACAACGACCTGACGGGCCAGGTGACCTTCAAAAAAGGGCAGAGTGACCCTCTGGAGGCGGAGGCCGTGCTGGTGGACGAGATGAGCATGGTGGATCTGCCGCTGATGCAGGCGCTGCTCTCGGCGCTGCGGCCCGGGTGCCGGCTGGTGATGATCGGCGATGCGGACCAGCTGCCTTCCGTGGGGGCGGGGAATGTGTTCGGCGACCTGATCCGCAGCGGGCGCATCCCGCTGGTTTCTCTGACGGAGGTGTTCCGTCAGGCGGACAAGTCCTATATCATCCGCAACGCTCACCTGGTCAATGGCGGCGTCGGGCCGGATCTGAAAACCAATCAGGGGGACTTCTTCTTCCTGTGCCGCCGGGCACCGGAGAGGACAGTGAGCACCGTGGTGGAGCTGTGCAAGACCCGGCTGCCGGAGAAAATGGGCATCCCGCCGGAGGACATCCAGGTGCTGACACCCACCCGGAAGGGGGATTGCGGCACGGTGCAGCTGAACCGCTGCCTTCAGGCGGCACTGAACCCGCCGGCCCGGAGCAAAAACGAGAAACAGTTCGGCGACCTGATCTTCCGGGAGGGGGATCGAGTGATGCAGACCAAGAATAACTACGATGTGATGTGGGAAAAGGATGACGGCACCGTGGGCACCGGGATCTTCAACGGGGATGTGGGTACCGTGGAGGAGATCGATCCCTCCGGGGAGCTTATTACCCTGCGGTTTGACGAGCGGACGGCGGTGTACACCGCGGACATGCTGAACCAGCTGGATATGGCCTACGCCATCACGGTACATAAGGCCCAGGGGAGTGAGTACAGGGCGGTGATCCTGCTGACGGCACCGGCGGCCCCGGGACTGATGGTGCGGGGGGTGCTCTACACCGCCATGACCCGGGCCAGAGAGCTGCTGATCCTGGTGGGGGACGATGTGGTGCCCGGACAGATGGCGGAAAATGACCGGCGGGCCCGGCGCTACAGCGGCCTGCGCAGACGACTGAAGATGGGAGGAATGAAGCCATGAGCTTTGCAGACATCAATGACTCGCTGGATCAGGCGGGGCGGAAAATACTGGATTTCTTCATGCCAAGGCGGTGCCCCTTCTGCGGCGCCGTGGCAGGCAGGGAGCTGCTGTGCGAAAAGTGTGAAAAGACACTGCCCTATACCGGCGAGCACGCCGTGGAGGAAACGACCTTTGCCCGGTGTGCCGCGCCGCTGTATTATGAGGGAGCGGTACGCCAGGCTATACTGCGCTTCAAGTTCGGCAGAAAGCTGGGATCGCTGCCCTGCTTCGGCAGGCTTATGGCCCAGTGCGCGGCGGAGAACTTCTCCGGGGAATTTGATGCCATCACCTGGGTTCCTGTGAGTAAAAAGCGGCTGAAAAAGCGGGGCTTTGACCAGGCCAGATATCTGGCGGCATCCCTGTGCGTGGACTGGCATGTGGAGCCTGTTGAGACATTGCGCAAGGTGGTGGACAACCCCGCCCAGTCCGGCATAGAGAGCCCCGAGGAGAGAAGGGCCAATGTACTGGGCGTATACGAGGCGGTGCAGCCGGAGCGGTTTGCGGGCAAGCGCCTGCTGCTCATTGACGACATCCGCACCACGGGTGCTACCCTGGCTGAGTGTGTGCGGGTGCTGAAGGAGGCCGGGGCCCGGGACGTGCTGTGCCTGACCCTGGCGGCGGGTGAGAGGAAAAAGTAAGAGATGCGGGCGCTGGCGTTTTTGGAAGCGGTCTCCTCGGTGGGTGTGTTTCTGCTGCTGGCTATACCGGGCTTCCTTTTTACGAAAAAGAAAATACTGAAAAGCCAGCAGGTGGAGGGTCTGTCCTCGGTGCTGGTGAACTTCCTGTGGCCGGCTATGGTAGTGGACGCCATGGCCCGGGTGCAGGCCAGCCGGGAGCTGATGCACCAGGCGGGTCAGGCGGCCTTGTGGGGACTGGTCATCATCGTCCTGGGGGCGGCCTGTGCATGGATCTGGCTGAAGGCGGGTAAAATAGGCAGTGTGCCGGGCGGCATTCTCATATTTGCCGCAGCTTTTGCCAACACCGGACTCATCGGCATGCCGCTCATCCAGCTGCTGCTGGGGGAGGAAATGCTGTTTCTGGCATCCATTGTGGAGCTGGTGAACGATGTGCTCATTTTCTCCGTGGGCATCCTCCTCATTCAGACCGGGTGCGGCCGGCCCCGGCAGGCGGCGCTGCGGGGGCTTCTGTCCCCGGGGCTGGCAGGGGTCGCCATCGGATTTATCCTGTTTGCCACGGGCCTGACGCTGCCGGATTTTATCAGCAAGGCCCTGTCCATGGCGGCGAACGCCACGGCACCCATGGTGCTGTTCCTGGTGGGCGCGCAGCTGGGCGAGGGGGATCTGCGGGCCCTGGTACGGGATAAAAAAGCCTGGGTGCTGACGGGCCTGCGCCTGGCGGTGATCCCGGCGGTGGTGCTGGCTCTGTGGAGGCTGTGCGTAGGTGAGCTGACGGCGGCGGGCCAGACCCTGCTGCTGCTGGCGGCCATGCCGGGCGGAAGCTGCTGCGCCATATTCACAAGGAAGTACGGCGGGGACTGGGGCCTTGCCACCCGGTGCGTGATGCTCTCCACCCTGTGCGCGGTGGTGACGGTGCCCCTATGGCTGCTGGTGACTATTTTGTAAAGAATTGGGAACAATTTGAAAAAATGACCGCGAATCCCTTGCAAAATGAAATGAGACACTTTATAATACTAATTTAGGTAAGAATCGGCGGTTTTCGCCGCAGCCATATTTTGACGAAACGACGAGGTGCAAAGCTATGTGTGCATGGGCAAAGGATATTGGTATCGATCTGGGAACGGCTTCTGTTCTGGTGTATGTAAAGGGCAAGGGCGTTGTGCTCAACGAGCCGTCGGTGGTGGCTATTGACAAGAACACCGGCAAGCTTCTGAAGGTGGGCGCGGACGCCCAGGCCATGCTGGGCCGTACCCCCGGCAACATCGTGGCCATCCGTCCCCTGCGGGAGGGCGTGATCTCCGACTACGACATGACTGAGCGGATGCTCAAGGAGTTTATGCGCAAGATCTCCGGCGGCAGCAGCTTCTTCTTCAAGCCCCGTCTCATCATCTGCGTCCCCTCCGGTATCACCGAGGTAGAGGAGCGCGCGGTGGTGGATGCGGGCATCCAGGCGGGCGCGCGGCGGGTATACCTCATTGAGGAGCCTGTGGCCGCGGCCATCGGCGCGGGCATCGATATTGCCCTGCCCGACGGGCACATGGTGGTGGATATTGGCGGCGGCACCAGCGATATTGCCGTCATCAGCCTCTCCGGCGTGGTGGAGTCCGCCTCCATCAAGGTGGCCGGCGACCAGTTCAATGAGGCTGTGGTGAAGTACATGCGCCGCAAGCACAACGTGCTGGTGGGTGAGCGTACCGCCGAGCAGATGAAGATGGAGATCGGCTGCGTTTATCCTCAGGAGGAGGATGCCAGCATTGACGTGAAGGGCCGCTGCCTGGTGACAGGCCTGCCCAAGACCATCACCGTCCACGCCTCCGAAATGCTGGAGGCCTTTGAGGAGCCGGTGGAGCGTATCCTGGAGGCCATCCACAGCGTGCTGGAACGCACGCCTCCTGAGCTGGTGGGTGATATTTCAAACAACGGCATCGTTATGACCGGCGGCGGCAGCCTGGTGAAGGGCTTTGCCACCCTGGTGGAGGCCCGGACGGGTATCCACACCCAGGTGGCGGAGGATGCCATTTCCTGTGTGGCGGAGGGTACCGGTAAGAGCCTGGATTCCCTGAACGACATGCAGGACGGCACGGTGAATCTCTCCCGCAGACGGCAGATGAACTAAAAATTGCTGGCGAAAAATCTTCGATTTTTCTGTTGTGAGTTTTAGAAATTTTAAAGCGCTGCAAGGATTTTTCCTTGCGGCGCTTTTTTGCGGATTTATATCTTGTAATTCCGTGGCAGACCATGTATGATATAAAAGGAGGAATAGTTTTCCTGGAAATACAATAGGAGGTGCAGATATGAAGTTTTCAAGCAAGGTGGAAAAGTGCGGGCTGTCGCCCATGCGGAAGTTTCATCCCTACGCGGTGGCGGCCCAGGAAAAGGGCAGGAAGATTTACCACCTGAACATCGGTCAGCCCGATATTGAGACGCCCAAGGCCTATTTTGACGCGGTGAAGCATTTCAATCAGGCGGTGCTGGAGTACGCTCCGTCTCCCGGTATGCCGGTGCTCATCGAGGCCATCCGCGGCTACTATGACAAGCTGAATATGCACTTTGAGCCGGGGGATATCCTCATCACCAACGGCGGCTCCGAGGCCCTGCAGATCGCCATGAACTGCATCCTGGACGATGGGGACGAGATCCTTATCCCCGAGCCCTTCTACCCCAACTATAACACCATGGTCCGCACCTGCGGCGCGGCCATCCACCCCATCCCCACCTGCCCGGAGGAGGGATATCACTACGCCGACCGCAAGAAGATCGAGGCGGAGATCAACGAGCACACCCGGGCCATTATGTGCACCAACCCCGGCAACCCCACCGGCACTGTGCTGACCCCTGAGGAGATGCGCATGATGGTGGACATCGCCAAGGAGCACGACCTGTTC
>ERZ772883.667-NODE-667-length-33392-cov-3.036836_pt1 | contig 33392 bp, 25 predicted proteins | sample MGYA00580575_ERZ772883 | MGnify/ENA primary metagenome ERZ772883 (study PRJEB29015, sample SAMEA2737666) | human gut metagenome | biome: human gut; feature: human-associated habitat; material: faeces | place: China | collected 2012 ...
GAATACTTCCGACACGCCATGTACCAATCCGAGGTTGAGCACCATCCCGACAGGCGAAGAGACGTTGACTTTCTTTCTATAAACAATCGTTCCGCAGAAATTCACATAGTCCGTATCCTTTAAATCCTTCAGTTTGTCGAAATGAGTATTCTGCACCGTATTCTCACGGCTATGACGGAACTCCACATCCCAATCAGACGAAAGATCTTTTAAATCCTCACCGGAAACCGGAAGCGGCCTGTAATCATTTCCTCTCTTTTGCTTATCGAACACAATCAAGAGAGAGTCAGCCGGACCGAAGTCGAACAGGAAACTGTTGGCTGCATCCAGCGGCAACCGGTATCGTTCACCCGTTTCCAGATCCCACACCCAACCCTGACGTCCTTTTACTACCTCGTTGCTGAAGGAAATACGGGTCTGATGCGAATTATAGCGGTGTGCATAACTGAAAAAGAACATTTCTTCCCTGTTATCGCCCTGATAACGGTTCTGCATCAAGTAAGGATCAGGTTTTTCAATCGTCATATACGGTGTCAATCCATAGTCTTTCTGCACACCCTGATACCAACCGACAAAGTCTTTTTCCGGTTTATGGAGCAGTATGAAACGCCCGTCCATCTGCTTCATCTTTGCCACCCATTCCTGCACTTCCTTATCATGCTTGTCATGATCTTTCAGGCCGACCGATTTATGCGGATAAGCCTCTATACAGAAAATACGCCCGCCAGAGGCCACAAAATCATATAATTTATGCGCGGTAGCCGGTTCCATACTCTCCACTTCGATCAGGAAAAGAGTTTTATATTTGCGGGGACCATAGCACAAGTAACCGTCTTTCATCTCGGCATCCCGGATGATCGATTCGGAAACATAGTCGCAACCGCTGCCGTTCTTATGGATCGCCTCCCATACCAATGTCTTATATTTCACATTGGTAGTAGCGGGGAACGGTTCGTTCTGCATTCCCAAGGTACTCCACATATCGGCTATCGGATGCAGGATTGCGATATCCGCATACATGGTTCCATGTTGCAGAGCGGAAGCCATACGGCCTTTATAAGCGGTATAATATTTGAAATACGGCCACCAGTTGTTATTTTCGTTATAATAAGCCCCGTAACGAATCCATCCGGGGAACGGAGCTTCTTTAGGAGAATAGTTGAAACCGTGGAAGATAGAATGCGTCACACCGGAGATAGCCGTCTGGTCACCTCCAATCTTCAACAACTCCAATGTCATATTGAACACGGTATAAGTATTGGTCATCTCCTCACAACTCACCAAGCGCTTTCCACGTAAGTGGGCAGCAGAAGACACATATTTATTAACCATCGTATAGGCACGCCCCCGACGATAATCCTCTTCCGACATTTCCTCACCCAAGCGGTGGCGCAACCAAGTCATCGTCCAGGATTCGCATTCGGGTATATCATAATCCAGACTGCTTTCAAGCGGGAAGAAACCACGTCCGTAGGCCTGTGCACGCGATTTCACATTCAGCCCCTTACACCAGTCCAGGTAAGTCTGTGTAAAACGCTCGCGCAGCAGTTCGGCTTTCGTATATTCGAAGTCATAGCGTACACGCTGGATCGTATCGTCCAGTTCGGGTGTAAACTGAACCTTTGGTTCATAGGTCAACACATTCCCCATGCTACCCATTTTAAATAGGATGAAGGGCAGATAGGGTTGCACGTCATATCCCCGGCGTTTCTTGAATTCTTCCGCCATATCATACGACCAGTTCGATCCTTCCAGTTCCATACTGTCGGTAAACAAGGAACGGATATTGCCGGACAACGGACCCAAACGGTTCTGAATCTTATCCGACATATTATTCAAATACTTCTGCACGGCCGGCTTGTTGAAATGGTTCAACACCGGTCCCGTAGCACCGGGAGCACCATTGATCACTTCGAGGAAACCGCGTATCTTGACCAAGGCAAACAAGACATATTTCCCATCAGGCACTTTGAACTTGAACGTTCCGTCTACCTCTTTATCCATCAGATCGATAGCCTGATCAAGACTGCCAAACGGCTCAGGAACCAGCTGCAGGGAAACCAGCTCCATCTTCTTTCCAAGAAAAGGAGAACTGATAGCAGGATCGGCCGCACAGAACAGACCGTCGCGAGAGACTTCATAGTCGATCGGACCACTCAGCTTCTCGGAATAGTTCACTACAACATCCGCTCTCTCGTCTCCTGTCAGGAACTCCGCTCCGAACGGCCAGCCGGAACCGACGATCAGATCGCAGGTCATATCAAGCGACTTCGCCTCGTCAAAAGCCACCTTCAACATGTCAATCCATTCGTCGCTCAGCCAAGGTAACGACTTCTTTCCCAAATCGTCCGTGTCATTGCCGGGAAATTTAACCGGATTGATCTCCACTCCTCCGATACCCGCCTCCTTCAATATATGCAGTTCACGTTTCAATTCATCCGCTTCTACTTTATCTCCGTTCCACCACCAACGGACAAACGGGCGGTAAATAGATTGTGGATCACGAAACAATTTATATAGCTCACCGGAACGCAAAACCGTCCCCTTCACCTCATCGGCTGCACTAACCGTACCCCATAGCGACATACGGCTACCGACGGCACAACCGGCTGTCCATAAAACACTCTGTTTGATAAAAGATCTCCTCTGCATAGTTTTCTCCTCCTTCTTATTGATCGCTTGAGACAGCTTTGCCGTCTGGTGTTATACAATTTGTAAATATTAGATTACGGGATGTCCCAGCACTCTCCAACGGATTCCCCGCCATATTAAAGTAGCAATCTGTCATCTTCACTCCGTCACAGCCAGAAATCGAGATTGCTTTCCGGTCCGATGCACCGGCATTCACAACGACTCTGTCTACTGTCACATTATGGCAGTCCTTATATATTTCGGCTACGTTCGCTGCATCCTGCAGGGTGACTTGTTCGATTTTCACATCCTCGCAGCCTTCCATGCAGATCAAAGCTGGTGCATAATCGGATACATTTCCTTCGATATGCCCTTTTTGCAATTGCTCTTCCACGCTTGCCCGCACAGCGATGCTACGGCCATCGATAATGCCTTTTCCACCGATACCGATATTCTTTTGCTTGTCTGCGTAAATAATCGCATTACATCCCCCAACCCCTTTAAAATCATAAACGGAGGGAACTGCAACCAAGACGGCTCCCTCTTCGATACGGATCGTCACATTCGACTTAAGTTCGATTGAACCAGTCAGATAACGGCCCACATAAAAAATAAGCCGGCCGCCTCCCTGTTCACTGATATAATCGACAGCTCGCTGGATAGAACGGGTATTGAGTGTCACTCCGTCCGATTTGATTCCAAGCATCGCGACTTGGTAATCTTTAGCTGAAAGTCCCGCCACAAAGACCAAAAGGCCTATCACACTTGCAAATAATTTATTTTTATTCATATCGTCTCACTTTTTTGTTTTTAATCCTATACATCCTTCCAGTCCGATATCGTACTCTCATTTTATCACTTTTGACTTATAAGGGAATATCTGTTTCTTTCCCTCGCCCTCCGGCTCGATAAACCGGACATCCTTGAATGTCACCTCCCCGGCATCATCCATCACGATAGCCGGACGGTAATCTTTTTTCAAAGCCTTAAACGTCACATTATCAAAAGTGATTCCCTCGGCATGACGGATGTAGAAGCCCCAAGCCGGCAATTCCTTAAACTGCGAAAACTCCGGATAGGAAGTCGCCATTTCAGGAATACTGTCCAGCTCGGCCGGTGCCAATCCACGGTAAGCGTAGTAGGGATTACCACCTCCGGGAGAAACAATCTCGATATTCTGGAGTGTCACGTTCTGAATCTTATATTCCGGCAATCCAACAATGCTGGCGGGTGAGATATTGCGGGGAAGATCTTCGATCGGTCCTTCATAATTATATCCGGCATCCGGTTTGTCCATCGGGATCTCGGCATAGACATTCTTGATCGTAATATTCTTCATAATCGGTTTCTTCCCTGCACTCCAACGGTCACCGATACGGAGGTAGATCACATTTCCCGTATGAATGGAACGAACGCCATCTACTTCGATGTTTTCGATCAGAGCACCATCGACTGCTGCAAATGTTATGGCCGAACGATACGTATCATATATCTTGATGTTTTTCACTTTGAAGTTACGGAAACCACCTCTCGATACCGTCCCGAATTTCAAGCCACTGGCACTCGAACGTCCCACACAGTTCTCGACAACCACGTTCTGACACATGCTGTTCGCATCATGCGATTTAAAGCAAAGCGCATCATCCGCCGCATCGATAAAAGAGTTTTTCAGCACAACGCCGTCACAGTCTACCACATCGATACCGTCATTATTCCAATAGGATTTGCTATCCACGTGGATTCCGTCGACATAAAGATTCTTACACTGGTCGTATGTCTGGTTCCAGCTTGCCGGGTCCCGCAGGGTGATATCCTTGATTGTCACATTCTCGCATTCACGGAAATAGATGTTCTGCGGACGGTTCGTCTCGTTCGGACGGCCCAGTTTCAGTGGATCTTCGTAGATACCCCGCTGGATATAGTCCACCATATTGTTGGCTGTTTGAAAACCACGCCCGTTAATCGTCCCTTTCCCCGTTATACCAATATTCTGCTGCTTGACTGCGAAAATCATAGACATCCAACGAATATACGGATTTTTCGTAATCCCAAGGATTGGTCGATCCCAATAAAGTCGCTCCTTCTTCAAGATGGAGTGTCACGTTCGACTTCAGGTAAATCGTCCCAGTCTGATAATTACCCGCAGTAAAGACCAAGCGCCCCCCACCTTGTGCATTCACAAAGTCGATTCCTTTCTGAATGGAACTCGTGTTCAATGTCTTACCATCCGCTTTCACACCGAAATCCGTGGCATAATAATCTTTGGCCGACAAGTGCAGTCCACACATCAAACCTAGGCAAAGAGAGAAAAATCTGTATCTGTTCATCATAATACGGTATTTACAAAAATAAGATTAATCCATGTTCCCATGTGTCTTTCACAATGGACAAAAATATTCACCCTCGCACAAATTTTATCTATGCTTTTGATATTTATAATTAAAAATTTGATACATCTTTGCAGAGTGCTATCATAAACAGAATGAGCCATGAAACAATTATTATTATCTTTATTGACCTTCTTTCTCTACATCGGATGCACAGAAAATAGAATCGCATCTAAACTCGGAAATACCTATCCGGATATATTTCCGGATTATAAAGGAATAAGTATCCCCATCAATATTGCACCTTTAAACTTTACTGTCAGAAATTCCTCTCATATAAAAGCTGTTTTTTCCAACAATAACCAACCATTATTCAGCATCGAAGGGAAAAACAAAATCGATATACCCTTAAAGAAATGGCAACATATGTTATCCGACAATACTGGCAAGCAAATAGATATATCCATATCCGTATGGAATGAATCTTATCCGGAAGGTATACAATACAAATCTTTTCCTGTTTATATTACAACAGACTCTATCGACCCTTATATTGCCTACCGATTAATCGAACCGGGTTATGAATCTTGGCATGAAATGGATATCCGCCAAAGAGCTTTAAACTGTTTTAAAGAGGATATTATCATATCCAGCAATATGAATGAAAAAGGATGTGTCAATTGCCACTCATTCTGCAATTATTCCCCTACAGAGTTCATGTTTCATGCACGGACTTCTCCGGGAGGGACAATCATTATTAAAAATAACCAGCCTACCAAAGTGCAATTATCGCAACTCGGATCATCCAAAGAAGGAACTTATCCCCACTGGCATCCATCTGGCAAATATATCATTTTTTCAACCAATACCACCCGTCAGTCTTTTTATAGCCGAAACCCGAACCTAATAGAAGTCTACGATCTGGAATCAGACCTGGTCTTATATGATTTGGTCCATAACACAGTCATAACGGATCCCCGTTTCAACGGTCCGGCATCTTTCGAAACATTTCCAGCGTGGGCTCCTGACGGGAAACGCCTATATTACTGCACAGCTCCTGCCAGACAATTGCCCAAGAGGTTGAAAGAGATTAAATACTCTATTTGCAGTGTCTCCTTTAACCCAGACAACGGTTCTTTCGGAGAGACAATCGACACGATCTATACGGCACACAATAAAAGCGCTTCATTCCCCCGTATCTCACCAGATAACCAATATCTGCTTTTCACCGAATCGGATTATGCAACTTTCCCGATCTGGCATAAGGAAGCGGATCTGAAAATGATATCTTTACAAGGTTCTGCCCCCGTGGATACCGATATCTTAAACAGCACAGACGTGGAAAGCTATCACTCCTGGTCTTCAAACGGAAGATGGATCATATTCAGCAGCCGACGCCTTGACGGGCTTTACACCCGTTTCTTCATCGCCCACCTAAATGAGAACGGAAAGTTCAGTAAACCGTTCCTACTCCCGCAGAAAGATCCTGACGAGAACAACCTCCGAATGAAATCATTCAACATTCCGGAATTTATCAAGGATAAAATCACAATCACCAGATCTCAGCTGGATCATACCGTAACCGATTAAAACGTACATAAAAATGAAAAAAGGAAACATCATACTTCTGGTCCTGTCAAGTATTTATACACTCGTTATCGAATATATGTTCTATCCCGAATATATTCGTTATCAGGAGGCAGGCGGATTATTCCTGATGACAAACGACTACCTGCAAGGTTATCTACTTGCTCCAACCGGATGGAACAGTCTGATAACGAACTTTTTGTCTCAGTTCTACCATCCGCTCTCACTGGGACTTTTCGTGGAAACAGGTTTACTTTTGATTACCGCAGTCATCCTCCTCCTCTACTTAAGGCAATGGAAAGCAGCACTGCACGGATGGATAATCACCGTACCGATCATCATGTTCTGCATCTATCAATATGCCTGGAACTTATCCGCACTATTACAATACAATCTATTCCTTTTAACACTCGTTTTTTATCTTTTCATCCAGAACAAAGTAATACGCTATACCAGCGCTTTGATCGCTATTCCTTTCTTATATCTTCTTTTACCGGAAAACTGCTTACTTTTATTGTATCTGTATGGAATTGTTTTCGAACGAATTTTCTTCAAACAAAAAGGCTTCCCTATGTTACCGGTTATAAATCTGGTACTTGTTGCCGTATGGCCTCTGTTATGGCAAAACTTTGTTTTTTACACCCCGGTCAATCAGCTGTACACATTCATTAATCCTGAATATGGAATGCGATATATTTACGTATACTATGCCTTGTTCCTAATTCCGCTCTGCTCTGTTTTCCTCTCCGGCAGAAAAGAAAACCGCTATATCTCTATCGCATTCCCCCTTCTCTTAATCGCATTCAGTTGTTACAGCATTTATTCTTCTCCCAACCGGGAAAGGGAGAAACGCCTGGCTGTACAACGGTATGCGGAAGAACAACAATGGGATCGGGTACTACAAACGATCCATACCAGTAACAGCAGCGAAGCCTACTATCATCCTTACCTGATGCTTGCCCTTAATGAAAAAGGTATCCTGCCGGAGCAACTCTTCCACTATCCAGTACAGTCAGCAGACCGCATTTATTTTCCGGCAAACGAATTGGGCGGAGCCAATTTTAACAGCCTTTTCGCCTATGCTCTCGGACTGAAACACGAAGCTCTCCACCAACTTGCACAAGCCAATGCCATGTCTCCACAAGGTCTTTCTTTCTCCCGGCTCAGAAGATTGATTGATTGGCAAACAGAATCCGGGAATCTTCCCCTGGCCCAGAAATATATGGACATTTTACAAACCTCCACCTGTCACAATCAATGGATAAAAGAACGAACCGAACGGATCTCCAAGTCCCTAACAACTTCCAAAGAAGCATACAAGGAAGATTTCATTATCGACGCATCTTCCCCCCTCATTCTTCTGACACAAGCGATAAAAGCCGATACAACCAACCGTAAAGCACTCGACTATTTGTTATGCGGCGTCCTTTTGGATAAAGACTTGAAAGGCTTCTATAATTTATTCCAGCAATACTTTCCACAAGGTGAAGCGATACCGATTCATTATCAGGAAGCTCTGTTAGTGGTCGACCTCATGTTTCCTCATTTGGATGCCACCCGCAACTACCCGGTTACCCCAACCTGCAGGCTGGCTTTCGAAGACTTCGGCGTACTGATGTCACAGCGTCCGAATACGGATCATGTACTCCGGCAAAAATACGGAAACACCTATTGGTATTATGGATTTATCCGTACCGCCTAAACTCGACACAAAATAAAAGCCCGGAAGCATTTCTGCATCCAGGCTTTCTATTTTTATACAGATAGATTTAATCAATAACCTTCATTCTGCGGGAAGTTAGCCCCAGAGTTAGCTTCGATTACCTGTAATGGTATTGGATATTGCCATTGATAATCCTGAATATTGGGACCTGCATCCTTCAATTCGTTTGTAGCTGCCGGGAAACGATATCCATATTTGCGGGTACGCTGTACCAACACCGGATTTTCTTTTGTCGACAGACGAGAGAGTGTTACTGCACGATGTTCTTCGCCATACAATTCACGGGCACGCTCATCCAGAATATAGTCAATCGTCACATCAGCAGCCGTACACAATGGAGCTTTGGCGCGGGCACGAACAACATTGATAGCATCTGCCGCACTTGCTTTATCTCCTTTATTCAAATATGCTTCTGCCAACAACAGATAAGTTTCAGCCAGACGAATTACATACCAATCCGGATCATATCGGCGATAGTCGCCATCCACATGCTTATCCGTACCGAACTTCCAGATACGCGGGAAAAGAGTGACCGTATCATTAGCCGTGATTTTATAAAGATCGGCATCCGGATCACCGGACGCTTTTTTAGATTCATATAAAGCCTTCGCCTCATCAATGGCCTGCCTCCATGGCTTACCTCCCGACTGATATAGATTACGTTGAATCATCTCTTCAGAGCCACGGACATCACTTCCACAATTATTCCATAGATCACCTAAGAACCATTCGGTCGGATGGCAAGTTCCACCGCCACCATACCCCGTCGAGTCGGTTGCTACATTCGACTTATTCTTATTCGCATCATAATCCGCTTTACTATTTGTAAAAGTTACAGCCCCCCAACCAAATATCTGAATAACGTCACCATTTGACAAAGTCCTTTTCTTGTCCACATTATAGAAATTAGAGACAAAAGCCTGTTCGATATGGCATTTTGCTGGAGCAGATCCCCAACTTACAACACCACCGCCACCAGTATTACTGATGCGTCCTTCATAATCATATTGAGCTACCCAGATTGCTTCTTTATTTCCTTCCTGATAATTAAAATTACCCATACGGAACAGATCCCAATAAGAGCTATGAGGATTGCCATAACGGTCCGTTGCCTCACCAGCCCGTGTTCCGAAACGTTCGGTCATCAGATGGTAATCTCCGTCTGTTCCATCAATTACACGTTTTGCCGCCGCAATCGCCTTATCATAGTCACCGATACAGATAGACATTTCAGCTAACATATGGTCTGCAGCCGCTTTTACGATACGGCCATTTTTCGTCGTTGTCAACGGTAAATTCTGAGCTGCCCATTCAAAATCCGCCGCACACTGTTTCCAAACATCCATACGGGGAGAACGTTCATAATCTACTTTTGCAGAGCGAGCCGGTTCCAATATAATAGGAGTGTCACCGTACATACCGGCTAAACAACGATGAGCCCACGCACGGAAAAAGATCGCTTCCGCCCTAATCTCATTTCTTTGAGTCTCGCTATCCCATTTGATATCCCGAGTATCGATAGCATCGATAATTATATTCGATTGTTGGATTATTTGACACAAATTATCGTACCAGTGACGTGAATATCCCGGTTCGTCAGGAGTGAATGTCTTCCAGTTACTTGTAATATAATTTTGGTCTGTTGCAGCAAAGGTGTCCAGTCCCATGCCTGTCATAAAATAGTTATGATTACCCCATACACCAAAAAACAAATACTGGATGCGCCCATGCAGAAAACCGATTGCCATGTCCAATTCCTCAGGTGTATTATACGAAGTCGAAGACGTATATTCATATGACTTTTCTTCTAGAAAATCATTGTCACAGCTAACCAATCCACATAGGGACAAAGAGCCAACAACCGTTCCTAACAATATATTTTTAATTTTCATATCCGTTCAATTTTTAGAATGTTATATTAGCACCAATTGTAAGTGTCCGATAAGCAGGCTTGCTTCCATAACGGCTACTACCAGGACCGGCAGCAATCGTACCACCTGTTTCGGGATCCAGACCAGACCAGCCGGTAATTGTGAATAAGTCCGTACCACTCAGATAAAGACGCAAATTCTGAATATTGGCTTTCTTTACCCACGGCTGATCGAAAGTATAGGAAAGACTCAAATCTTTCAGTTTCAGATACTGACGTTGTGACCAAAAATAATAGGAATAAGTATTTACATAGCCCAAGCGTGGATGCTCGTTTGTTGGATTATTTTCGCTCCATGGAGCAACTTTCAACTGAGCTCCTGATGTCGTTGCCGTATTATGGTAATTACCAAACGGATCACTACCGATAAAATGAGAACTGTTACCTGCATCCCAACGGAAGTTAAAATACAAAGAGAAGTTCTTCCAACTTAACGTATTGCTAAAATTGATCGTGAACAATGGGTCCATATCTCCAATACAGTGACGGTCATCCGTACTGATCTTACCATCACCGTTATAATCCAGGAACTTGATGTCACCAGGTACAGCATCCGGCTGAATCTTATTACCATTCGCGTCGACATAGCTATCAATCTCAGCCTGAGATTGGAAGATACCTAACATTTTCAAATCCCATGCAGCATTGATCGACTCGCCTATAACCAACGCACGAGCAGTTTCGTAACCATTTGTTGTCGCATTACCCGTATCGTTCGCTTCCTTGCCATTAGCATCCTTGCCAAAAAGGTGAACAATCTTGTTCTTGTTACGATAAAAAGTCAATCCGCTTTCCCAACGGAAATTATCTTTACCGTCTCCATTTATATTAACCGTATTCAAAGATAGTTCGACACCGCGGTTCATCACCTCACCCGCATTAAACTTTGCTTCCGAGAAACCAGTCATATAAGGCAATGAACGGTTCAACAACATATCATTTGTCTTTGATTTATAAACATCGATAGAACCAGAAATGCGTCCGTCCAAGAATCCGAAATCAAGACCGAAGTTTCCTGTTTTAGTTGTCGCCCAAGTCAATTCCTCATTTGCCAACGAATTCTGATAGATATACAAAGAAGATGCATCATACCAAGTATAACCGGAAGCGACTGTAGCCAATGTAGCATAGGCTTCGATACTCTGATTACCGGTCAAACCATAGGATCCTCTCAGCTTTAAGAAACTCAATCCCGGAATTACATTCTGCATAAAATCTTCCTGGGACAATGTCCAAGCTGCAGACACACCTGGGAAGTTAGCCCATTTACTACCTTTTGCAAATCCAGAGAAACCATCACGACGGAAGTTCGCCGTCAGATAATACTTGTTTGCATAGTTATAATTGACACGAGCCATATAACCGACATTCTGCCATTCCTTCAATGTCTTGTTAATCTGCTGAGTCGTTGCCAAATTTTGTCCGTACGAGCCTAATACAGTCGGCAGTTTGAAACCACTATAAGCAGTCTTCAACTGATTCTGATGAGTGGCGTCACGCGTATAACCGAGCATTGCATCCAAATGATTCTTTCCGAAATCTTTCGTATAAGTGAACACATTGTCCATTGTCCACGCATAAGTCTGGTTAATCTCCGATTTACCATTTGCCTCCGCCGTATACTTATACGGATCAGCCAATTCCTCAACTTTTCTCGTATCCAAGAAATACTGGGGATTTACAAACATATCAACATTGTTCGTATTTTTTACAGCATTCATGGTAAACTTATAGCTCAGACCTTTTACAAACGGGAAATCGATCTGTACAAATCCTGTTCCATTTAGGTTATCATATTTCTTCTCACGATCTGTCCACAAATAGGAAGTAGTTTCGGAAGAACTCCAAAACGGGCTGGCGACATTTCCATTTGCATATCTTTCATACCAATCAGTATAGCCATCATAACGTACATACTTATGGCTATAGGGCGACAGCCATGTTGCAGACTGAATATTTGCGATCTGACCAGGATTAGAGGCATTATAATAAGATGCGCGCATACCGACCGTCAACCAGTCTGTAACTTTTGCGTCCATTTTAGCCATGAAAGTCAGCTTTTTATAGTCATCGCCAACAATCAGACCATCCTGTTTCATATAACCGGCCGACAAATAATAATTCACTTTATCGGAAGCATTTCCTGAAATACTCAGATTATAATTCTGAATCTGCGCATTTTGAGAGACCTCATCAATCCAATCAACCCAACCACCAGCATTGTAAACTTCCAGTTCCTCAGCATTCAATAGCTGTGCGGGGTCCAAACCTACGCTCGGATCAATCGAACCGGCAGCAATCATCGCTTCACGACGACGATTCAAAAATTCATTTTGATCCGTTACCATCTGCGGCTTTCTTGTCCAACTCTGAATTCCGTAATAAGCATCCAAATTAACCGTAGGTTTGGAAGAACGACCACGCTTTGTTGTAATAATAATTACACCATTTGCAGAACGTGAACCGTAGATGGCAGCAGAACTGGCATCTTTCAGAACATCAATGGATTCAACATCCGTCATGGCAATTTCGTTGATACTACCATTAAAGATAGAACCATCGACAACCAACAACGGCTTGTTCAAGCTTGCCTCCGAAGGACCTGTAATAATAGAATTCATACCACGAATCGTCATTGAAGCCGTATTATCACCACCGGCATCTGTTGTCGGGGAATAATTAAAACCCGGAATCTTGCTTGACAACGCAACTAAAGCATTCACGTTTGCCAACTGCGTCAACGGAGAATCATCCAATTTAACACTAGAAATAGAGCCTGCCAAATCTTTTTTACGGGATGTACCATAACCAACCACCACAACCTCATCCAATGCCATATTATCTTCCTGCAATTTCACAGTTAAATTTTTGGTATTTCCTACTTTTATTTCTTGTGTCTGGAAACCGACATAAGAAAATACCAATACGGCATTACTGCTACCCGGAACATCTGGAATCGTAAACCTTCCATCACCATCGGTTAATGTACCGATAGTTGTTCCCTTTACCATCACATTTACGCCTGGAAGTTCAAGCCCTCCTGCATCAACCACTTTTCCTGAAATAGAAATCTGGGCAAATGCTTGCAATCCTATACATAGGAAACATAGCAAAAATAGAATTCGATTTCTCATTATCTCCAAACTTATTAGGTTAAACGATATTTATTTTCACAAATGTCTGCCTTTATTATCTTTATAATCATGAAAAAATGATATTTTTCCCTTGCTTTTTGACAGATGTAATAAATTTAATATCTTTGTAAACAGAGATAAATGTAATCTCTCAAGCGAGAAACATTTTATTCTGAAATACTCAAAATAATCACCAAATGGATTTTGATCGCAGTAAACATAATGTCATAAAGTACTTACCGACAAACAATGATGAGAACATCTGGGGAATGTCTATTAGCGGCATAGGATTTCAGTCTATTGATCCAAAAGGCAGTTATCCCCTTAAAGGTCACCCAATCGGATATACATTTAATCCCGACTGGGGCAGAATTATTGACGAGTTCGCCCTGGTATATATTGTAAAAGGAGAAGGAACTTTTGCTTCCATCAACTGCTTTGAAAAGAAAATATCAAAAGGAGACGCATTCTTTATTTTCCCCGGACAATGGCATAGCTACCAACCTATCGCCAATATAGGTTGGGATGAATATTACGTAACCTTTCAAGGTGATTATTTTGAAAAATTATTAAACGGAATTATTAATCGCGCAAATCCCATATTTCATATCGGCATGAATGACCAAATCGTCAAGCATTTCGGGGAAATGCTTGACTGTGCCTTGGCACAGAAATCCGGGTTCCAAGCTGTTTTGGCGGGAATTACGATGCATACGATCGGCTTGATCTATTCGATCAACAAAAATCAGGATTATGGATCGGTTTCTATGCAGAAGATACAGGAAGCATGCGTATTGATGCGGGAAAACATTTACGACAAGTTTACACCGGAAGATATCGCCGAATCCATCAACATGAGCTATTCCAATTTCAGGAAATCATTCAAGCAATACACTGGGATCGCTCCCCATCAATACATGCTGCAACTGAAGCTCAGCAAGATCAAAGATTTACTGAGCAGTACGGAAATGTCGATCCAAGACATCGCAATGAAGCTCAATTTTGAATCGGCCGACTATTTTTCTTACTTTTTCAGGAGCAAAACAGGCATAAACCCACTCTCCTACCGAAAAGAAATCGAAAAGCAGCGGGAAAAAGCCAAGAAGAACTCACACTAAAAGAAGCCCTCAATCAGAAACCCCGTCCAAACTTATGCCATAGCTGTCCTTCCATTTCCTCCCAACAACGCAAAGTCGAATAGATAAAATCGAAGGAATAACGGGTAAGATAAGCTTGGGCTTCATCTTTCTTGCCTTCCCGAATAAGGACCGATACCTTGTTTTCTATCAGAGGCATTTCGTCGGCAGCCTTCTGCTCGAAAGAGAGGACGGCTGGCTCGATTAATTTACGACCATGCCCCCAACTCACTTGCGCCAAACGGTTTGTACGTCGATAGGTCCAAAGGGCGGCATCAGGACGATATCGTTTATGCCCGCATACCTTAAAGCTTTCAGGGACATCCGTCATTCCGGCAAATAACGGGACACGGGGACTTTCACCCGGATTATCTTCCGACCACCAACAAACGCCTCCAACCTCGTCCGGTAACCAATCTCGGCACTGGATCACAAACGAATAAGCACACCAGACAACCGATATCGTCCGCTGTTTCTCTATCTTCTTTTCACCTCGCTGTGCATTCAGGAATTCAAACATATCATTCGTCATCCAGTTTTGTGCCAACGGGCTTTTATATATCGTATCACGCTCGGTTCCATCTTTATCCTTGATTTTCTTCGTAACCATCATGTCTTTTGTCATATCCCATTCTGTTCCCTCATATGTTTCACGCAGCAGACGGTTCATATCCGCCAAAGAAACATTCTGTTCGGGCTTGACAGACAAAGGTAACTCCTCCATGTCCATCGTCAGGTTCAAAGAAGGAGCCAGCGTTTTCAAAACAAAAAAATCCCGGATGGTAAAAGGCTTCTTCCCCGTTTCATGGATTACTTTCCAGAACTTGAAAGGTTCTTTCCCGTCCCAATACCCTAACTTCCGTGCTTTCTCCTTCAGTCCTTCACTATACATATAATTATCCTTATCCCCGAAATCGACATCGGAAATACGAGGTGTATTAGCCGAAACCGTCACATGGTCGTCCGGTATGCGCCGGGCAACCCATAAAGCCCCCATATCTTCCGGACCCGCACCCGTAATCTCGAAAAACCAAAGTTCCCTCTTATCGGCAACCGTCAGACATTCCCCGCCATCGCGATAACCATATTGTTCTGCCAAGCGTCCCATCAGCAAGACCGCCTCGCGTGCCGTACTGCAACGTTGCAAAGCAATCCCCTGCAAATCCTCAATATGGAACAAGCCTTTGGGATTACGCAGCTCCTTACGTCCCACGATAGTCGTTTCTCCCATCGCCAGCTGTTTCTCGTTCATACAAGGATAACCGGTATTCAGATAAGCAAATGTATAAGGAACCTGTGGGATAGAACCTTTCAGTTTCACACCCAAACGGTCGTTTTTGCTTTCCGTATGACGGAGATCCCAATAAAGATCGAGTTTTGCGGTGTCCGGCCAGTTTTGGGCAGGCACAACCTCCATCCAAGTACGAGAAGTCCCGTCACACGTCTGCGATGTCATGACCGAACCATCAGTCGTCGCCAATTTGCCAGCAGCAATACTCGTACAGCTTTCGTTCGGATTCGTTAATTCTACTACGCGCTCCTGAGCAAAGAGAGACACCACAGCACAACAAAGGCATATGAACGCTGTATATACTTTTTTCTTCATTTTCCTTTAAAGTTTTTTACTTAATAGGACAAAAATAATCAGTTTACGCAAATGCCTCCCCTTATTTTTTGATATTATTCATTATTAATTTGACAATCAACAACCGTACCACGTTTGAATACGATTTACAAACTGCCCTCCCGATATAAATAGGATTAGTAGTGCATGTATTTGGAATTAAAACAAAAAAAGCCGATAACGCAAGTCCAAGTATGATTTGCATTATCGGCGCGATTATGTTGTGATAGCTTTTATCTTCCCTGGCGCTTACGTTCAAGTTCGTCAAGGATGATTTTGCGCATACGCATGCTGTTCGGGGTGATTTCTACATATTCATCGCCTTTGATATATTCCAAAGCATCTTCCAGGCTGAACACCGTAGGAGGAGCCAAAGACACTTTATCATCCGAACCGGAAGCACGCATATTCGTCAGCTTCTTCGACTTCGTCACATTAACCACCAAGTCATTGTCTTTCGTATGCTCGCCAACCACCTGTCCGGCATACACCTCATCGCCTGGAGCAATAAAGAAACGTCCACGGGATTGCAAGTTATTCAAAGCATAAGCATAGGCAGTACCTGTTTCCATCGCGATGATAGAACCATTCGTACGGCGTTCGATCTCACCTTTCCACGGTTGGTATTCGAGGAAACGGTGCGCCATGATCGCTTCACCAGCTGATGCAGTCAGAACAGCATTGTTCAAACCGATAATACCACGGGAAGGAATCGTGAATTCCAAATGCATACGGTCGTTCTTGCTTTCCATCATCGTCATTTCACCCTTGCGCTTGGTTACCATATCGATGATACGGCTGGAACATTCTTCCGGCAGATTGACCGTCAACTGTTCGACCGGTTCGCATTTCTCGCCGTCGATTTCCTTGATAATGACCTGCGGCTGACCAACCTGCAACTCGTAACCTTCACGACGCATGGTTTCGATCAGGACAGACAAGTGGAGAACACCGCGTCCATACACCAACCAAGAATCGGCAGAATCTGTCGGAACCACTCGCAAGGCAAGGTTCTTGTCCAGTTCTTTCATCAAACGATCATATATATGGCGAGATGTCACGAACTTGCCGTCTTTCCCGAAAAACGGAGAGTTATTGATCGTAAACAACATAGACATCGTCGGTTCGTCGATAGCAATCGTCGGCAGCGGTTCCGGATCATTGGCATCGGCAATCGTTTCACCGATTTCAAAACCTTCCACACCGATAATCGCACAGATATCACCGGACTGGACAGCATCTACTTTCGTACGCCCCAGCCCTTCGAACACGTCGATTTCCTTGATCTTCGATTTCACCATCGATCCGTCACGCTTGCAAAGCATGATCTCCTGTCCTTCGCGCAGTTCGCCACGATGCACGCGCCCCACAGCGATACGGCCTACATACTTGGAATAGTCCAACGAAGTAATCAACATCTGGGAAGAGCCTTCCAATACCTGGGGTTCCGGAATATACTGGATGATAGCATCCAGCAAAGCGGTAATATCTTCCTTCGGCTCTTTCCAATCTTCCGACATCCAACCCTGCTTGGCAGAACCGTAGATCGTCGGGAAGTCGAGCTGTTCCTCCGTTGCATCAAGACTGAACATCAGGTCGAACACCATTTCCTGCACCTCTTCCGGACGACAATTCGGCTTGTCTACCTTATTAATGACCACAATCGGTTTCAAGCCTAACTGGATAGCCTTCTGAAGCACGAAACGAGTCTGCGGCATCGGGCCTTCGAAAGCATCGACCAGCAACAAGCAACCGTCAGCCATGTTCAATACGCGTTCCACTTCACCTCCGAAGTCGGCGTGTCCCGGAGTATCGATAATGTTGATTTTATAACCTTTATAATTAATAGATACATTTTTGGCAAGGATCGTAATCCCTCGTTCACGTTCCAGGTCATTATTGTCCAGGAACTGATCCGGCTCTGCCTGTCCTTCACGGAAAAGCTTACCGGCTAATAACATCTTATCCACGAGCGTTGTCTTACCGTGGTCTACGTGCGCGATAATCGCGATGTTTCTAATCTTTTGCATTGAAAACTAATTTATTGGCCGCAAAATTACAATAAATTTGCGAGAAGTATATGACATTGACACTTCAAAATAAAAAAAGATACATAAAAAGATTTGTCAATCAAAAATGAATCCCTACCTTTGTCCCCGCTTAGATAACATAGTATTAATTTATTAAAGTACACAAGAATCATGTTTTTAGATTCAGCAAAGAAAAAAGAGATTTTCGAAAAGTATGGCAAGTCTGCAACCAACACAGGTTCTGCAGAAAGCCAGATCGCACTGTTCACAGTTCGTATCGCACATTTGACTGAACACTTGAAGGCTAATCACAAAGACCATAGCTCTGAAAGAGCTCTGAAAATGTTGGTAGGTAAGCGTCGTCGTTTACTGGATTACCTGATCAAGGTTGATATCGAAAGATATCGTGCTATCATCAAAGAGCTTGGCATCAGAAAGTAAGAAACAATTTCTTCGCAAGAAGTTCAAAAGGATGGTCTCTACGGAGATCATCCTTTTTTCTTTCACTAAACGCATTTGTTTAATGAAAATTTAATGTAATTTTGCGCCGTTCTGTTACAAATTAAAAGATTCAATAAACAATAAACATATAATGCTCATGGGAAACAACAAAATCATAGGAGCTAAAATCAAAAGTATCCGTGAATCCAAACAACTTTCCACCCAGGAAGTATCCGAACGCTCAGGTCTGAGTATCGAACAAATAGAACGTATCGAGGGCAATATAGACTTTCCGTCTCTCGCCCCGCTCATCAAGATAGCCCGCGTATTAGGCGTACGCCTGGGCACATTCCTGGACGACCAAGCAGAACTGGGCCCCGTCATTTGCCGCAAGAAAGATAGCAACGACACGAACAGCATCGGTTTTAGCAACAACGACAGCAAAGCACGCAAGCACATGGAATACCATTCCCTGTCACAAGACAAGTCCGGACGCCATATGGAACCGTTCCTGATCGATGTCGCTCCAAGTGAAGACGGGGTGGATTTCGTACTCTCCACACACGAAGGGGAAGAATTCATCTATGTACTGGAAGGCGTCCTCGAAATCAACTACGGCAAGAATACCTATATCCTGGAAGAAGGCGACAGCATCTACTACGATTCCATCGTCGCCCACCACGTACATGCCGCTGCCGACAATACGGCGAAAATCCTCGGAGTCATCTACACCCCCTATTAATCTGCAGCTTCTATGGACATTCAATTACAAGATAAGACGCTCGGCCAGTGGATGGAACATTGGGCCGAGACGACACCCGACAAGGAGTATCTGGTATATTCCGACCGCGACCTCCGTTTCACCTGGAAGGAATTCAACGAACGTGTAGACCGGATGGCGAAAGGCATGCTTTCGATCGGGATCAAACATGGCACGCATGTCGGTATCTGGGCGACTAATGTCCCTGACTGGCTTACATTCCTGTATGCCGCCGCCAAGATCGGAGCAGTGGCCGTTACCGTCAATACCAACTACAAGCAGAGCGAACTGGAATTCCTGGTCGAAAACGCGGATATCCATACATTATGCATTACCGACGGCGTGTTCGACGGAAGCTATGTCGACATGGTATACACCATGCTGCCCGAACTGAAGGAATCACAACGCGGCTACCTGAAAAGCAAACGTTTCCCGGTTCTGAAGAATGTAGTTTACATCGGGCAGGAGAAATACAGAGGAATGTACAACACTCCCGAACTGCTGCTTTTAGGCGAAAACGTCAGTGACGAGACACTGGTGGAAGCCAAAAAGCTGGTGACCCCGCACGATGTCGTGAATATGCAATATACATCCGGCACGACCGGCTTTCCCAAAGGGGTCATGCTGACGCACTATAACATTGCCAACAACGGGCTGTTGACAGGAGAACACATGAAATTCACAGCAGACGACAAACTATGCTGCTGCGTGCCTCTGTTCCACTGCTTCGGTGTCGTGCTCGCCTCCATGAACGTCTTGACGCATGGATGCACACAAGTCATGGTCGAAAAATTCGATCCGCTGGTCGTACTCGCCTCCATCCACAAGGAACGGTGCACGGCCCTTTACGGCGTTCCGACCATGTTCATCGCCGAGCTCAATCACCCGATGTTCAGCATGTTCGACCTGACCTCCCTCCGCACCGGCATCATGGCAGGCTCCCTTTGCCCTGTGGAACTGATGAAGCAGGTGGAAGAAAAAATGTTCATGCGCGTGACCAGCGTATACGGGTTGACGGAAGCATCGCCCGGCATGACGCATTCGCGCATCGACGATCCGGCGGAAGTCCGCTACAATACGGTGGGACGTGACTACGAATTTACCGAAGTCCGCGTGATCGATCCGGAAACGGGAGAAGAATGTCCGGTAGGCGTACAAGGTGAAATGTGCAACCGAGGTTACAATACCATGAAAGGCTATTACAACAACCCGGCCGCGACAGCCGAAGTCATCGATAAAGACGGCTTCCTGCACAGTGGCGACCTGGGCGTGAAAGACGAAAATGGCAACTACCGCATCACCGGACGCATCAAGGATATGATTATCAGAGGAGGAGAAAACATCTACCCCCGTGAGCTGGAGGAATTCCTCTATCACCTGAAAGGCGTGAAAGATGTGCAGGTCGCTGCCGTTCCCTCCAAGAAATACGGGGAGGAAGTGGGAGCCTTTATCATCCTGCACGAAGGCGTCACCATGACGGAAGATATCGTCAAGGACTTCTGTCGCGGAAAGATCGCCCGGCATAAGATTCCGAAATACATATTCTTTGTCGACACCTACCCCATGACCGGTAGCGGAAAGATCCAGAAGTTCAAACTGAAGGATTTAGGATTGAAGTTATTGGCCGACCAGGGAATCACTCCGGTATGATTTTTTTTACTACCTTTGCAGCATTAACATTTTAGTATCAATTTATGTCACAATTATTTCCAACTAATCTGCCTTATAAAGTGGCAGATATGAGTTTGGCTGAATTCGGTCGTAAAGAAATCGAGATCGCCGAACACGAAATGCCGGGACTTATGGCACTTCGCAAGAAGTACGCCGATCAGAAACCTCTGAAAGGAGCTCGTATCACCGGCTCACTGCACATGACGATTCAGACCGCAGTGTTAATCGAAACATTAGTTGCGTTGGGAGCAGATGTTCGCTGGGCAAGCTGCAACATCTTCTCTACACAGGACCACGCTGCCGCAGCCATCGCTGCCGATGGTGTTCCCGTTTTCGCCTGGAAGGGTGAAACACTGGAAGAATACTGGTGGTGTACCGACATGGCACTCCGTTTCCCCGATGGCAAAGGTCCGCACATGATTGTGGATGATGGTGGCGACGCATCCCTGCTGGTTCATATGGGTTACCGGGCAGAGAACGATGCCGAAACGATCAACCGCAAAGGTGGCAATCACGAAGAACAGGTCATCCTGGATACCTTAAACCGTATCCTGGCTGAAGACAATACCCGTTGGCACCGCACGATCGCCGAAATGAAAGGTGTCTCCGAAGAAACGACTACCGGCGTACACCGCCTGTACCAAATGATGGAAAAAGGTGAACTGCTGGTTCCGGCCATCAATGTCAACGACTCCGTTACGAAATCGAAATTCGACAACCTGTACGGTTGCCGCGAATCACTGGCCGACGGCATCAAGCGCGCTACCGACGTGATGATCGCCGGCAAAGTCGTGGTAGTAGCCGGATATGGCGACGTAGGGAAAGGCTGTGCCCACTCCATGCGCTCTTACGGAGCCCGTGTCCTGATCACGGAGATCGATCCGATTTGCGCCCTGCAAGCCGCCATGGAAGGCTTCGAAGTGACGACAATGGAAGAAGCCGTCAAGGAAGGCAACGTTTTCGTTACGACCACCGGTAACTGCGACATCATCACCATCGAACATATGGCCCAGATGAAAGACCAGGCCATCGTTTGCAACATCGGCCATTTCGACAACGAAATCCAGGTCGACAAGCTGGTGAACTATCCGAACATCCAGCACACCAACATCAAACCGCAGGTTGACAAGTACACATTCCCGACAGGCAACTCTATCTTCCTGTTGGCAGAAGGCCGCTTGGTGAACTTGGGTTGCGCGACAGGCCATCCTTCTTTCGTAATGAGCAACTCCTTCACAAATCAAGTCTTGGCCCAGATGGATTTGTGGACAATGCCTTACGAAATAGGTGTCTACCGCCTGCCGAAACGTTTGGACGAAGAAGTTGCCCGCCTCCACCTGGAGCGCATCGGCGTCAAACTGTCCAAACTGACTCAGAAGCAAGCCGATTACATCGGCGTACCGGTCGAAGGACCTTATAAGGCCGAACATTACAGATATTAATATATCTGAGGGTGTGCTCAAAAGTATGAAGGCTTTCGGCACACCCTCTTTTTTATTTTGTAGATATGCAAAAAAGACACGCTGACAGACAACTATATTTCAACGAACAAAGTATTACGACACAAAAATATGTAATACCTTTCATTGAAAAGCATAAACCGATTACGGCAGATTCCCACATTCTCGAAATCGGTTGCGGGGAAGGAGGAAACATAAAGCCCTTTCTGGATCTCGGTTGCCAAGTGACCGGCATAGACATCAACGGAGGCCAGATTGCAATCGCAAAAGAAATCTACAGCGTACATCCCAACAACAGAAACTTGACATTGATCTGCGAGGATATCTACAAAGTAACCGAACTGCACAACAAGTTCGACATTATCATCATCCGGGATGTGATAGAACACATCCCCAACCAAGAATTATTCTTGCCTTTTATAAAGAGGTTCTTAAGTCCTCACGGTATTATTTTCGTAGCCTTTCCACCCTGGCAAAATCCATTCGGTGGTCACCAGCAGATTTGCAACAACAAGCTCCTAAGCCATTTGCCCTGGTTCCATCTATTGCCCCGCTCCGTATATAAAAAAGTACTGGAATGGGGGAATGTCAATCCCGGAGGACTTTTGGAAATCAAAGATACAGGCATTTCATTGGAACGCTTTCTCTCGATCGTGCACAAAGAGAAATACCGGATAGCCGAAGAGGTCCTCTATTTCATTAACCCGAATTACGAAACGAAATTCAATCTCCGTCCCCGCAGACTATGGAGATTCCTGAATATCCCGTATATCCGTAACTTCTATACAACCTGCGGATATTACATCTTAAAGAATTCATAAATATGGCAACATCCCATTTATCCCTTATCATCCCTGTCTACAACCGTCCCAACGAGGTAGAGGAGTTATTGGACAGCCTTACACGGCAGAGTGAAACAAACTTCGAAGTCGTCATCGTCGAAGACGGCTCGAAGGAGACTTGCCAGCATGTAGTCGAAGCTTTCAAAGATAAGTTGGATGTTTCCTATTCCTATATTCCTAATGGCGGTCCGGGCAATGCCCGTAACTACGGGGCGAAGCAGAGCAAAGGCGATTACCTGATCGTTCTCGATTCAGATTGCATCCTGCCTCCCGACTACATCAAATCGGTAAACAAGGAACTGAAGGAAACCGGGGCGGACGCTTTCGGAGGGCCGGACAAGGCCTCTGACAGCTTTACGGACGTGCAGAAAGCCATCAACTACTCCATGACCTCCTTCTTTACGACAGGCGGCATTCGTGGCGGAAAAAAGAAGATGGATAAGTTCTACCCCCGCAGCTTCAACATGGGAATCCGGAAAAGCACCTACGAAGCGTTAGGCGGCTTCTCCCCCATGCGTTTCGGAGAAGATATCGATTTCAGTATCCGCCTGTTCAAGAACGGCAACAAAGTATGCCTGTTTCCCTCGGCCTGGGTATATCACAAGAGACGTACGGATTGGCACAAGTTCTTCCGCCAGGTTTATAATTCCGGCATCGCCCGTATCAATTTGTACAAGAAATATCCGGACTCGCTTAAACTGGTACATCTATTGCCGGCGGCCTTTACATTAGGAGTACTCTTTTTCCTGGTCGGAAGCCTCTTCTGCACTTGGAGTTTATTGCCGCTCGGACTTTTCTGTTTGCTTATCTTTGCGGATTCTTCGATTCAGAATAAAAGCATCAAAATCGGCTTCCTGTCGATTATCGCCTCCTTTATCCAACTGTCAGGATACGGTTGTGGATTTTTAGATGCTGCCTGGAACAGATTGGTTCTGAAGAAAGAGGAGTTTTCAGCATTCCAGAAAACGTTCTACAAATAAAAAGACTCCCAAGGCCATTGTCATGACAACCGTCTTCATCCCATACGAACATTGACTTCATCGGGATAAAGACGACCGTCAAAAGTGATGCTTTTGAACAATATCAATTTTTACTCTTTTTCCAATATTTCCATCCCGACCAACCGATCGCAGCGATCAGCAATAACAAGATCAGGAACGAACTGTAGGAAGAAACGTATGCAGCCGTCACATAACCGGACGGACGGAACTCGAATACGATCGTATGTTCGCCTGCCGGAACACGCATGCCACGCAATATCCAGTCCGCACGGAAATGAGGCACTTCCTTACCATCGACCGTAGCCTTCCAACCCGGCTGGTAATATACTTCGGAGAAGACTGCCAACTGCTCTTTATCCGCTTTACTCTTATAGGTCAGACGGTTCGGACGGTATTCCTCCAACACGATCGTTGCGGTCGAATCTTTCTGCGGGACAAATCCTTCCAGCTCTTTCTGGAAACGTTTGTCCACAACCGCCGTCTCCAGCGGATCGATCGTATTCAAGGCTTCTATCTCGGCATCCGCATTGTCCACCATATCCAGCTTGTCTACAAACCAGGCATTCCCGAATGCATACGGATTCTTCAACGGTTGCTGTTCGGGGTTATAGATGACATAGCGGGTATTCAACATATTCAAGGTAGGACAGGCAGCCAACGCAGACATCACGTCTTCGGCCGTCTGTGCCTTCTGCAAAGCACCGATAATCCCACGCAACTCACCGTCCAGCCGATGGTCGATCAGCTCCTGGTAACGGCGTAGCTTGACGGCATGATACCCTCCGATAGAATGATGGAAATAGGAAGTATTCGTTTCCTGCCACGGGTTATTGATGTTCAACACACGGAAAGTCGAACCCGTATCCTGCAAAATCACCTTGTCGGCAACCGTTTCCTTGTACATCTCCGCCGGCTGCTGCTTGACGAAATTACTGTCATTCAGATAACGACGATCCACCGTCCAAAGATCAATCAAAATAAGGACTGCCACCCCTGCACTTACGAAAGTCGCCGCAGTCTTCTTGTTCTTCGCCTTCCAGAACCAGACAAGCAACCCGGCTCCCAACAGGATGAAGATCAAAGACCGCAACGCATCGGCCGAAGCCAGCGAAGCACGGTCCATCAACAAGGCCGTGTAATACCACTCCGGAACCTGGCTCTGGAACTGCGCATCGTATGCAGACCGGAAATCCAACAACAAGGAAGGCATCAGCCAAAGGATCACACAAAGTCCTCCAGACAGCCCCAAAGCCCAAAGGAATCCTTTTTTCAAACGAGCCTCCTCCACTTTTTCGGTCAAGATTTCCCGCAACCCCCAAATAGCGACGATCGGAAATACCAATCCCGGTATCACCAACGCCATCTCGACTGTACGGAACTTATTGTACAAAGGCAAATAATGGAACATCAGGTCGTTGAAAGAATCGAAATTACGTCCCAACGCAAGGAATGTCAGGAACACCGATCCAGCCAGCAGCCACCATTTCATAGGATTCCGGATCACGAACATCCCCAAGACGAACAGGAAGCAGACCAACGCCCCGAAATAGACCGGCCCGGAAGTGAATATCTTATCTCCCCAATAGGTATAGGTCTGTACTTCTTTCCCCACCTGGGCCCCGTTTTTCTTCAACTCCTTGTATAGCTCGGAAGAGCTGTCCAACGTTCCTCCCGAACCACCGCCATATACATTCGGCACAAGAACGGTCATCAACTCTTTCCAGCCGTAACTCCATTGAAAAGCATAATCCTTATCCAAGCCGGTGGAAGCCTTCTCCACTTTGCCCGAAACATCCGGTTTCGGCGTCAGCTCCGAAGCGCCACGGATGGAGTGCTGCCCCAGATCCCAATTGGAATACATCCCCTGCGCGTTAGGCAATACGGCCAATATGACGCAAACGGCCATAATCAGGGAGGTCTTCAACCATTCGCCATAGGCTTTCTCCTTGATCTTTCTGACCGCATATCCTACATAGATCAGCAGGCAAAGCAGGACCAGATAATAGGTGATCTGGATATGCCCGTTCGCCAAGGATAAGGCTACCCCCAACAGGAACAAGACGGCTCCCCACAGATAGGAGCGCCTGAAAAGCAATGCCATACCGGCCAACGTCACCGGCATATAACCGATCACATAGGCTTTCACGATATGCCCCGCCTCGATAATAATGATATTATAGGATGCGAATGCAAAAGCGAATGCCCCGGCAATCGCGAGCCACCAGTTTACTCCCATGACGCACATCAGCAGGTAGAAACACACTAACCCGGTAAAAACCATCGCAGCATCGCCATATCCCACCTTTTTCAACCAACCATCCACAATCGAATAAGAAGGCATACTCGGTGCGGCCTGCCCATATCCTGTCACATACGGCATCCCTCCGAACATCGCATCCGACCAGACACTGAACTCACCCGGCTGTGCCGTCTCGGCGTATTGATCCATCTGGCTTGATCCCATTCCGGTCGCCTTGATATTATCGCCCTGCATGATTACTTTCCCATCAAACACCGCCGGTGAAAAATAGGTCATCACCAGTCCCAAAAACAAAATCAGGGCAACAACATGTTTCCCCCATTGCTTCAGCAAATCCTTCATATATGTCTCATTAAAATTCATATTCTTTACACCCGCCCCTTCAGGCACTTCGCCGTATAAAAACGGATGGCGAACCAGCCGTGGAGCAAAACCGTAACAAAAGTACCATAATATTTGCACATAATCGCATATCTCTCCCGCAAGGATGCTTTTCTTTGCGTCGTGCTCGTACCGCCGTCCAGGAAGTCGGACAGGGTGAGATGCGTGTTACAGAATGAACGGGCCTGCTTCATGCAACGGATACACCAGTCGAAATCGGCCGAATAGCGATATTGCAAATCATATGACGGGGCAATCGCACGTTTTGGTATGAACGACTGGTGGCAAACCAACATCCCCATCCGGAAACTCTTCCACGAGAGCTTCCGCGGCGCCCTGAGGCGGCGTAGTCCCAGTGACCGCCTTTCCTCGTCCACGATATTCGTCTCCCCATAGATGATATCCGGCAAAGCCTTCCTCTTCTGCAGCTTGGAAACGACCGACTGGACCGTATCGGACGAACAGAGGGTATCGCCGGCGTTGATGAACCAGACATAATCGCCCGTCGCCTTTTGAAGCCCCTTGTTCATGGCATCGTATATCCCCTTGTCCGGCTCGCTCACCCAATAGGCCAGTCCCGATTCATACCGTCTGATGATATCCACCGTTCCGTCTGTCGAACCGCCGTCTATCACGATATATTCGATGTTCGGATAGGACTGGCTCAACACGTTCAACAACGTCTGCTCCACCAGGCGCACGGCATTATAGGTAATCGTTATGATTGAAAATGTAGGTTGTAACTGCATAATAATTATGACTATGTTCCATTTAACTTAACAATCCGTCTCCCGCGAATGACTCCGGCAAATTCATCGGTGACCGGTTGTTTACACCACCACATTCCTCCCCAGCCGCATCGTCACGCGTGAGAGGCGGGATTTCTGTTTTGCGAGCAAAGATAACAAAGATATTCGGTCTTCACATGAAAGACAGAGAGATAAATCGCTCACGGTCTTTGCGATCTGCCGAAGCAGGCGGTGTTCGTAGGTTTCCAGCAAAGCCAAATGGAGGGAAGCGGTGATCTGACGGCGGAAAGAGACGAAGCCCGATCCATGCAGCAGGCTGTCCGGGTCCTCTCCGTAAGGGAGCTGCATCCGGCTCACCTCGAACAAACAGGCTGGCTCCAACCGCTCCCCTTCCGGGTCTGTCCCGCACGAGAGCATCGCCACGATCTTTTCCATCGACGCCTCTCCGGCCCTGTCGGCATCCAGCAGCAGGACGATCCGCTGCGTATATCCCGCCAGCAACCGGAGATGCCCGGCAGTGAAAGCCACCCCGCAGAGCGCCACCGTATTCGTAAATCCGGCGGCATGCATCGCCAGGGCGTCCTTGTAGCCTTCGGTGACGAAGACGAACCGCCTCTCCCGTATCGCCTCCCCCGCCAGGTCCAGCGCATAAAGCACCCGGCTCTTGCTATAGACCGGACTGGCCGGCGAGTTGACATACTTGGCTCCCTCCTCACCATCCGTCCGCCTGCGCCACCAGCCCTCCCTTCTCGTCTCGGATCGGGAAGATCAACCGCGACCGCATCTTCCGGTAATCCGCCGGCACTTCCGGAGGAGCGATCCCCACCCCGAAAAGGCGGTACGTCTCCCTCAAAGCCTCGTCTTCCGGCACGTAAGGCTGCAACAGGGAGGCGAACAGACGATTGGCGGCGCCAATCGTCCGAATGGACAATTGAGAATTGACAACAGACAATTGGTCGTCACTGTTTTCATTTGCCGTTTTGTCCGGGGAGCCGGCTGTCCTCTTTCCGGTCGTCCCCTTTCCGTCCGTCCTTTTCTTCTTCCCTGCATAATTGTCTACTGTCCACTCCCTACTGTCAATCGAATACCGTTTCGCCAGTTTTCCCATCGCTTCCGTAAACGAACATCCCTCGATCTTCTGCACGAAAGCGAACAAGTCTCCGCCTTCGCCGCAAGCGAAACATTTGAAAAACTGTTTTCCCGGATGGACGTGCAACGAAGGATGCTTGTCTGCATGGAAAGGACACAAGCCGACATATCCCGCACCGCTGCGCTGCAACGGCACATAGGCAGCCACCACTTCCTCGATCGTGGCCACCCGAAGGATTCTCTCTTTCAACGAATCGCCTCTCATAACAACCGGTTTTCATAAGACAGGAACCGTGTCATCGAAACGTTGTAGCGGAAACGCGCCCGTCCGGTCGCCCCGTTACGGTTCTTGGCGACCAGAAGATAGCCCACGCCCCGCAGGTCCTCTTTCGTATCCTTGTCGTACAAGATGCCGTATTTCTCGGCCCGGTAGACGAAGATCACCTGATCCGCCACCTGCTCGATCGCGCCGGAGTTACGCAGGTCGCTCAAGATCGGCAGATAAGGAGCCAGGCGCCGGTCGCTGTCGCGGTTCATCTGCGCCAACAGAACGGCAGGCACATCCAGCTCGACCGCCATCAGCTTCACCTTCCGCACCACATCGCCCAGGGCCAGATCGGTCGTCTCGTTGCGGCTACCCCGTGTGTAAGGGATATGGATCAGGTTCAGATAGTCGATGAAGAAGATGTCCAGCTCCCGGCGAGCCTTGCGCGTCATCAGCACGGCACGGATCTCGTCGATGGCGAGCGAACCGCAATAGACGATCCTCAACGGCAACCCCGCCAGCTCAGCCGCCGCTTTCTCCAACAACGCACGCTCCTCGCGGTTCGTCCCCTTGAAACGGATCTTGCCGGCCTCCACGCCGCTCAGCATCGAAAGGATACGTTCCGTCACCTCCTCCTCGCTCATCTCGATGCTGAAATAAAGCGTATTCCGCCCCGCACGCGCCGCCTGAAGCGCCATGTGCAAAGCCACCGCCGTCTTTCCCATCGAAGGCCGCCCGGAGAGCACCGCCAGTTCGCCCCGGTAAAGGCCGCCCGTCAAGTCGTCCAGTTCGTCGAACCCGGTACGCACCTGTATATGTTCCCCTTTTTCGCGTGCCTCCTGATTTCGGAACGAACGCGCCAGGACTTCGCGTGCCACCTCGGCCGCCATCCGGACATCCACGCCTCCGGAGGCATGTTCACGCAAGCCGTCCATGTCGTCTGTGACACCGGCGAGGAGCTTCATCACGTCGACATCCGGCTGCTGCGCCTCCAGGCCGCGTTTGTTCAGGCTCGCCACACAGCCGCGCAACATCCATTCGCGCTGTACCAGACGCACATATTCGTGGATGTGGCTGTCGTTGCGCACCGCCTGCAACATGGCGCTTAGGAAAGAGACTCCGTTCAGCTCGCCATAAAGCCGGTGATCGAGCCGGAACATCTCCGCCTCGACCGTCGCCATGTCGATCCGTTCGCCGCGCGAGGCCAGCTCGGCAAAGGCACGGAACACCAGGCGCAGCCCCGGTTCGGTAAACATCTCTTCCGTCACCCGTCCGCCCAATTCGTGGAAAGAGGCGGGACGTCCCAGCAGAGCAGCCACCAAGACCCGCTCCGCCGGATACGATTGTACGGCATTCAACCCCATCAGACAGTCTCCCCGGTGTTATAGACCGTCCCGTTCTGGTACATGTAGAGGGCTGTCGCAAGCGACAAACCGTCGCCGCCGCCCCCCTGCGGAGAGCCGTGGCCGTCGGGCTGGGGAGGCGCGTCATAGAAGGTCAAGGTGAACTTCGTCATCCTGCCCACCGCCGTGACCGTCAACCATCCTGCCTCGACAAGATGTCCGACAGCCGTGACTGCCGCCCTGCGTATCAACCCCGTACGCCGTGCCAGTTCCGAATAAGAGGTGATCCACTCGCCTCGTTCACAAGCATAGTCTTTGAAATGAAAGGAGACTTCTCCTTTTTTGAAATAGGCAAAACCCAATATGCACAGGAGCACCTTTGCCTCTTTTTCACACTTGTCTCCCGGCGTAAAAGCAATCTGCATGGCCTGCCGGGAAACTTTCGTATAGCCGCATCTTGCAAAATCGGCCGAAAACGTCATATCCTTTTTCATAATGAACGGATTTAAAATTAAACATTTTTACCCCAAATAAAAACGGTGCAGTCAATAGCACAATATAAACAATTTATTTTCAGCTACTTGTAGAGGTTTTCCGTCAGTTTCGGTTCAATCCTACATCTTAGAATAAATATATTAATATATATATAAGCTCATTAATTTGCGCCCTTTTCAATCGGCATGGGCAAAGGTACGACAGGAAAGGGGCGTTTTGTAATACCCAAAAATGTCGGATAAAAAAGCCGGCGCGGCGCATTGCAAGCGGGTTTACACGTTATTTCCTATACAAATTCCGAAAAAATTCCTGCAAAACAGGCCTCAATTGGTCATACATCCCACATTTGTCATACCAGATGGTCCGTATGGAAGACTCCGCCAGGCCCAGATCGAACGTCTCCGACATAAAACCGATCAGATACCGGGGCCGTACGTCCCCGAATACCTCCATCAACCACAGCGTCTTAAAAATCCCGATCAGAAATTCCGGCTTCGACACCGGGATGCGGTTCTTATACGCATTCTCTTCTATCCCGAAAATCAGACGATGCAGGTCATCCCCGAATTCCTTGAAGAAATTCTGCGCCACGGCGCACATCCTCTCCTGCTTCCCCTTGGCCTCCTCCGTAAGGAAGAGTGCATAAACGATCATTTCGTACAGCGGATCGGACGCGTCCCGTACCTCTTTTCTGATTTTCTTGTACGAGCGGCAATAGTCACCTTTCCGCTTTTTTTTAACTTGCTCATATGCTTATCTATTTATTGCCTGCAATGCCGGCCGGCCTTTATCCTCTCCCTATCGATGGGAAAAAGTACCCTCTTCCGCATCCGGAAATCCGGTCTTTTGTCTCCCAAGTTCCCTGGTCTTACACGTCAAAGTCCCTTGTTTCGTACACAGAAGTCCCTTGTTTCAAGGCTCACCCAAAAACTGCACGATTGTCTTCACCTGCCGGGGTGTCAACGTCTTCTTCCCTTTCCGCCAACCGTAGCCCTGCAGCTCCGTCTCTAACACCGGGTCTGCCCCCACCCATTTGGACAACCGTTTCCCGGCCGATTCCGGCATCAAATCCGGCCCGTAAAGGACCGCCAATTCCTGCCACCCGTAACTTCTGATTTCGAATTCGTTTACGATCATAATTCCCATCGTTTCATTGTCCTATAAAGATACGGAATAAAAATCAATATTCAATAGATAATCACATTTATATCCTACTTCTTTCTACCTGTTTCCGCACCGATCTTCGCCGATGTTCCCCAATCTGTATTTCTGCCTGTACCGGGACCTTACCTTTGTCTTGTTATCGATAATGAAAAAACAGATTCCGTAAAAGTATTCATTTAAAAACTAATCACGCTTATGTCATTAAACTATCGTTTGGTAAGAAGACCGGATATGCGCAAAGACGCAGCCGAGGGGTCGAAGCTGTACTATGCACAGGTCCGCTCCTTGAAGAAATTGAAATTCGAAAAGTTCTGCAACATGGTGGCAGTGCGCAGCTCCGCCTTCGTGGGGGATGTGAAACTGGTCATCGACGGCATCCTGTCCGTCATGGAGGAACGGTTGGAAGAAGGGGATGTGATCCAGTTGGGCCGCCTGGGTAACTTCCGGATGGTCGCAGGCAGCAAAGGGGTGGAGAACGAAGCAGACTTCAACACGTCTTTCTTCAACAAGGCGCGTATCGTCTTCTCGCCGGGGACCATGCTGACGCAGGTGAAAAAGAATGTCACATTCGAACATCTCGACCTGGTCCCGGCCGGTGACAAACCGTCTTCCGGAGGCGGGGAGGAGAAACCGGGTGAACTGTAGGCCGGAAGCTAAATTCAAACAGACTAAGAAACTGTTTTGATTTTTCCGCCTGATGATTTGAGAAGTCTTTTTGAGGCAGATCCGTCACTCTGACGAGGAGGATAGACGAGCTATCTGACGAAGAAGAGAGGGGAGGTAATGATCGAAAAGATGCTCAAATCATCAGACGAAAACAACAAGAATATAATTAAAAGGGGCTGTTTGTAAAAAATCAAAACAGTGTCCAAAAACAACAAGAAAATGAAAGCAAAACAGGTTGATTTTATATCGTCATATCTCCCTCTTGCCCGCAAGGCGGGAGAAAGTTTCCGGATCAATCCGGTAGTGATCCTGGCACAGGCGGTCATCGAATCGGGTTGGGGACAGAGCGACCTCGCACGCGAGCACCATAACTTTTTCGGTATCACCGCTTACGGACGTCCTAATGCTTTCTGGAAAGGCAAAAAGACTGATCTTTCTGAAAACAGCGGCCATACTTCCTTATGGTTCCGCACCTACGAATTGGCGGAAGACAGTTTTATGGACTTCGCCCGTCTGATCCACACCGCTTATCCGGTAGCTGCCTCACTCAGTGCCCACCCTTCGGCTTATGCCAAAGAGATCGCTTACAGCAAATACATCAGCGAAGTGAATGGTGACAACCGTGCTGCTTATCAAAGGATGCTGGTGTCGATTTGCCGGACGATCGAAAGGATAATAGTTTG
>ERZ772883.669-NODE-669-length-33291-cov-9.088819_pt1 | contig 33291 bp, 24 predicted proteins | sample MGYA00580575_ERZ772883 | MGnify/ENA primary metagenome ERZ772883 (study PRJEB29015, sample SAMEA2737666) | human gut metagenome | biome: human gut; feature: human-associated habitat; material: faeces | place: China | collected 2012 ...
GAGTGCAAAAGTACTAACTATTTTTCATTCCACCAAATCTTTTCGCAAAAAAGTTTCATTTTAGCCAAATATTTAACAGTTATAAACATTTAGACTTTTTTTACACCTTATTATATATATAAATAGACTGAACTTTTGGCTATTCCAATATTTCTTCGTACTTTTGCCCAACCAATCAGTTAGGTTTAACAGAAAACGGAAATTGCATTATGAAAATTATTGTATCAGAAGAAATCGAATCGGTATGTCCCACCTTTGTGGGAGCATGCGTGGAAGCCAATGTGGTAAACACCCCTTATTGTCAGGAACTTTGGGATGAAATCAATGCCCTCGGTGAGAAATACAGACAGACGCTGACCACGGAATCGCTGAAAGAGATGAGTGGAATTGCCGCCACCCGAAAGGTGTACCGTGCCTGCGGCAAGGATCCTTCTCGCTACCGTCCTGCATCAGAAGCCCTCATCCGAAGAATGCTGCAGGGCAAGGAACTCTACCAGAGAGATACGCTGGTGGATCTAGTGAACCTGGCGAGCATCGCCTACGGCTACAGCATCGGCGGATTTGATGCAGACAAGTTTGAAGGCGATACCCTGACCCTGGGCGTAGGCAAAGCCGGCGAACCATACGAAGGCATCGGCAGAGGCATGATTAATATTGAAGGTCTACCTGTTTACAGAGACAAGACAGGTGGTGTAGGAACCCCGACCAGCGACAACGAGCGAACCAAAATGAGTATTGACACCACCCATCTGGTGGTTCTCATCAACGGATATGACGGAGACGAACAGCACGTCCGCGAGAATGCCGAATACATTATCGAGCTTCTGAAGAAATATTGCCAGAGTGATGGAGGCAGCTACTTCATCTACAAATAAAGAGGATGTGTCATAAGTTTATGATTCACCCTCTTCTTGTCGTTGGTAAATATGGGTTATGTTGCTGGAAGAGATAGGATATGTTGCTGGAAGAGATAGGATATGTTGTTGGAAGAGACAGAATAAGTTATTGGAAGAGATAGGATATGTTGTTGAGACAGTCAGTATCTTCGGTCGCACAACAGCTGTTGTGCGCTTGCATAACAGCTGATATGCGCATGCACAACACCTGTTGTGCATGCGGTAGTCAACTGTTATACACCAACTATTATCCTGACTTATGACACACCCTCATTAACCAAGAAATCTCTCTTATAAATTCAAAAAGGGGACTGGCCACCGCCAGTCCCCTAGACGAGAGAGATATAAGTGTTGACTTTGTCAACAACGAGGCAAATCACTTTGCCTTATATCTTTATTCTACGTATTTATTCTAAATCCTCATCCCAACCTGTATACTTAAAGCCTTTAGCCCTATAATGATAACCAGGCTGATCTGCACGAGAATAAACAATAGTAATTTCATCGGTAATAGTACCAGTCGCAGTCTTGTAAGTATTATGTCCACACTTACCAGACACAGTAATCTTACCTTTAGAAGTTGCAGAGTTTCCAATAAAATTATCCACATCTGTACCACTAAAAATATAATCACTCATATTGATAGAAACCTTGGCATTTATTGCCCAATCAGTAGCTGTGCTATAATTACCAATGCGAATCCAAGCTTTATCCTTATCGTAATCTGTTGTATTACTCAAGAAACCAAAAACTCCATCAGAAACCTTGCATATCTCTTCAACATCGGAAGGGTTAGAGTCCCAATATTCCGCATCAGTCTTACTAGGATCGTAACCTTTCTCAATATTCAAAGCATACTGACCTCCTATTGGAGCTATCGGTGTATAATCTATGTCGAAATCCGTACCTTCGGAACAAGCCGAGAACATCATAACAACAAGAGCTAATAAAAAGAATATTTTTTTCATATTTCAGTCTATTTAATAAAAACTAGAATTTACTTTTCCCACCACAACTTTTTGGTGATGTCGTTACCATTCTCCTTGATATACTTCATAGCAGCGGTATTATACAAAGAAGTCGAAGTAGGATAAATTAAGCGCATAGGATAAGCACCTGTCGCCAAGTTTGAAGCACCTGGATCTACCAAGTTACCTAGTTGATAACCATCAGACAAAGTACGCTCCATTGGCTTGTTACTAACTCGTACAGTAACAGCACCCTGAACTTCAGGATATCCTAAACGATTACGAGTAATCCAGCCATCATAAGAATTAGCGCCAGCATAAGTGAGCCAATATTGACGTGCTATACTCTTGAGCATATCTGTTTTATCAAATGCATATACACCATTTACAAAACTTGAGCCATCAAGTCCCCAACGGCTAAAACCAGCAAGCACACCTTTATTATAATACTCCTCTGCTTTATCTGTATTACCTAAACGAGCATAAGCCTCAGCAATCATCAATTCACATTCTGCCTCATTCATCAAGTATACAGGATCATCATAAGCCTGCTTAACACGTGAAGACTGAGAGATAGTAATTACAGACTGAGTACTAGGCTTCGTTCCACAAGGAAGGCCCTCATAGCACTCATCCATATGTGCTATCAACAACTCTGGTGTATTATAGTCCGGATGCGCTTTTTTAGATGCAGCAGTCTGATTATAAAGATAAACTATGCGTGGATCTTTCTTTGCGAGAAGATACTCAACAAAAGTATGACAAGCACGCATATTCTCAGTGGTATTCAACTGACGAATATTAAATTCATATAATGGGTTAGCCTTGTTTGTAGCATCAACCCATGCTGTCCAAGCACAATCCTCTTCCAGCAAGCCACCCTCAGCCAACAAGTTTTTAATATCCTCTTTATGAGCATCGAAATCCTTCAGATACATTTTCAGTTTCAAGCTCTTGGCAAAGCTGACCCATTTAGCCATACTTCCACCCAAGAAACAGTCTAAAGTACCACCTATAGGATAAGACTTCTCTGACTCTAATGCATCATTATATTTAGCAATAGCCTCATCAAGCATGTTAATAATACCAGGATACACAACAGTCTTACTATCCTCAAATATAGGATTTGGATTGTTATCAATATCCAAAGACTCGCTAAACGGAATGTCTCCATAAGAATCGGTCAACACCAAATAGTTATAGGCCATCAATATTTTGGAAACCATCCAATAATTCCATACCTTTGCACCTTCTGCTGAAGCTACAGACAATTTCAAATCCTTCAAAGCATTGGCATAAGTATTATCCCACAAAGCCTTAACTGGAGGATAAGAGCTGCTTGTCGTTACCGCATAGTTAGCCAATGTATTATACTGGTTTGTACTATTACCCTGTGTGGCATACTGACACCAGAAATTTCCAGTTAATTGTCCGTAAAGTCCTAAAACTGCAACTGTTGAAGCCTCTGCAGAAGGGAACAGCTGCTTATAAGTAGCTGTTGTTGGGTAATCAGGATTGTAGTTGATATCCAAATAACCGGAATCGCTACAAGAAGTAACAGTACCCATTGTCAAGAGGGCTCCCAGCAATGCTGCGCTTAAAAATTTATATCTTTTCATATAAGAAATCTCCTTTAATTAAAATACAACCTTCAAGTTAATACCATAGTTGCGAGTTGATACAGAACCCATTGTCTCACCAAACTCAGAGCTGATATCATTACCAAAGTTAGAAGACTCAGGATCGATATAATTCTGATGTTTAGGAGTGATAAGCAACAAGTTGTGGCCAACGAGACTCAAAGACAACTTCTGCATCTTCAATGCGCTTGTGATTGTCTTAGGGAAATCGTATGTCAAAGCCAACTCACGGAGTTTGAAGTAAGAACGGCTTACAACGAAATCACGACGCACCTCCGGGTTGTAACTATAGTTACCCTGAGCATAATTCATCTTCTCTGAACTAACAGGGATATTATTCTCAACATACTGTCCACCAACAACCTTTACAGAATGAGGATAGATAAACGCATCACGCTCATTGAATACTGTCTCTGTAGAGTTACCATTGAAGTGAGTGATATAAGATGTCTCAGAATACATTAATCCACCCTTATGCCAGTCGCCAGTAGCTGCAAGGGTCAAGTTTTTCCACTTTAAGTGTGTGGTGAAGCCCATTACGAAATCAGGCTGAGAAGAACCGAGATAATCATATTCCGTAGAACTTGACTTTAAGAAACCATTGTTGTCTACCACCTTATAGCCATAATACTGACTATTCTTATCTGTCACCTTCTCTGTTGCAGGCAACTTGAAGATACCGATAGGCTCACCAACCTTCAATACGTAAGATACACCACGCATAGAAGAATACAAACCAGTACTTGTAGTACCTACAGGAATGGTATATTCATCAAGACCATCCCAAAGTTCCTTCACCTTACTCCAGTTCTTAGCGTATGTAGCACCTACACTCCACTCCCAATCCTTAGTACGGATAGGAGTAATATTCACCATTGCCTCAATACCCTTGTTCTGAAGTTTACCCACATTACGGGTGTTCGTAGTATAACCTGTCTCAGGCGCCAAAGTAGCTGAGATAATCTGATTCTTGGTTGTACGATCATAGTAAGCAACATCGAAACTCAAACGGTTACCGAAGAATGTACCGCTCAAACCAAGTTCATACTCAGTTGTAATCTCTGGTTTCAAGTTTGTATTTGGCAAACGGTTATACTCTGTCAGACCTAACACACCAGAAATTGGCAAATATGTATAATAAGACTGGAATGGACGATAATATGAATTGGTCATATATACATCAGCATCATTACCAGTCTGACCTATAGCTGCACGAACCTTCAACAAGTCGATCTGCTTGATATTCTTCAATGCAGGAATAGCCTGGTTCAGAAGTACAGATACATTGGCACCGCCATAGAAGAAACTGTTATTACCAACAGGAAGTGTAGAAGACCAGTCGTTACGGGCAGAAAGGTTCAAGAAGGCCCAATCCTTATAACCAAGCTCTACCTGTCCCAAAAGTCCAATCAATCTTCTTTTCCATGAGGTTGCATCAGTAAGAGAATTGGAAATTGTATTATCCAAGGAATTCCATCCAGGAATTTCCAACTGCTCATTATAACCACCTACAGTATCATAGTTTCTCTGGTTCAAGTTCCAACCCAAGGTTGCACCTACCGAGAAATCACCGAAAGTATGATTACCGGTCAATAAGAGGCTGGCATCAATCTGTCCACGCTGAGAACGATACTTAGAATAGTAACCCTGGTTACCTACAGTTGTACCATTACCATTTGCCTGATAAGAACCCTCGGTATAAAGAATACGTGGTTCGATGCGCTCGGTCTTATAATTGGTATAATCACCACCGAAACGGCCAATTACCTTGATATCCTTGGTAATATCGTATGACAACTCCAGCTTACCATAAATACGGTCGTCCTGGTAAGTAGAATAGTAGTTATCTACCATATAATATGGGTTGGTAGCATACAATGTATAGTAGTTATCTACATTGTTACGCTCAAGGTTGTAATCCTTCATATCTGTGAAACGAACATCAGAAGCACCCTGAAGCAACTCCATATACATATCACGAGAACGGCGCATATCCTTGCGAACATAGTTCAGGGACATGTCCAGATGGAATCTGTCGATATTGGCGTAACCACGGAGTGAGAAGGTATTACGATTATATGTATCACCATCATTAGGAGTAATTCCATTAGAACTTACATTACCGTAAGATGCAACAATACCTACTTTCTCATCACCATAGCGGAGAGATACGTTGTTGTTCCATTCCTTACCTACCTGATAGAAGTCACGGATATTGTTCTTAACATAAGAAAAAGGCTTGGTTAAAGTCTCGCCGTTAGAAAGACCGGTAGAACCATACCAGTGCTCACGACCATCGAGGCGAGGTCCCCAAGAACCGTTCTCCTCATTAGACCAGGAACCCCAACCTTGACCAAAGAGATTCTGAGTCATTGGCACACGGAGCACATCAGTAAATGTCAAAGAACCATCGTAAGTGATAGAAGCCTTCTTATCACCCTGTGGCTTCTTTGTAGTAATCATGATAACACCATTGGCTGCACGGGAACCATAAAGAGCAGTAGCAGAAGCACCCTTCAATACAGTTACCGATTCAATATCCTCTGGGTTGATGTCGCCTGCACCACTACCAAAGTCAACAGAGTTATCACCCAAACGGTCATTGTTGATAGGCACACCATCAACAATATACAATGGGTTGTTGCTAGAAACAGAAGAAATACCACGAATTACGACTTTCTGAGAGGTACCTGTAACACCACCACCAGAAATCTGCACACCAGCCATCTTACCCTGAAGACCACTCATCAGGGAACCAGACTTAGCAACAGTCAACTCAGAAGCGTTGGCTGTACTGGCAGCATAACCCAAAGTTTTCTCTGAACGTTTCATACCCAAGGCAGTAACAACTACCTCGTCAAGATTTCTAGCATCAGAAGCCAAAATGATCTTCATTTTAGCAGATGCTTTCATTGTTTTAGTCTGCATACCGAGGTAACTGATTTCCAAGACAGCATCCTTGCTGGCATTAGGAAGCGTAAAATTACCATCGACATCAGTCGCTGTTCCAGTCTTAGTTCCTACAATTCTAACTGATGCGCCAATTACTGGCTCACCATCTTCCTGAGAAATAACCTTACCTGTAACAGTAGTTTGAGCGAGGGCTATTCCTGTTGAAAGAATAAGCCCCCCCATGAGCATGGTCAATCTTTTTACCATAATTCTCTCTCTTAAAAATTAAACAACTTACAAATATCGGGTGCAAAGATACATACTTTTTACTAATTAAACAAATTTTTAGCAAACAATTTGATATAAAATACCAACTTTATGGTACTTTATGTATATTTTTCGCATATTTTATTACTTTTCGTAAGTATTTTTGGTATTTATTCCCACAAAAAGTAAATAACGAGAAGAAACTAGGTATAAAAGGGAAGTTTTAAAAACAGAAAGGCAAACACGCCATTTATTACAATAAATAACATGTTTGCCTTTATTATTTTATTAAAATGAAACTCGCCTATCAAAAAGGCTTCATCAGGATTACACCTTATTATATATAGGGAGTTATGAAAAAAGGAGTCAATAACGCCGGAAAATTAAATCACGCCAAAATGGAGGAGCGCATTCTTAACACCATCTTCATCAACATGAGTCGTAATGTAATCGGCTACCTGCTTGAGATTATCACCCGCATTGCCCATCGCAACACCAACGCCTGCCTCCCGGACGATGGAAATATCATTGCCGCCATCGCCGAAAGCCATGGTTTCATCTATGTTCAAACCCAGATAGTCAGCCATTGCATGCAAGCCCTTGCCCTTATCAGCATCGGCTGCCGTAATATCCGTAAAGGCAGGATGCCATCTGCCCGAGGTGCAGTTGCGAAGCGTAGGCATCAGGAGCGCCTCCTGCTCTACCGAACAGAAAGGGGTTACCTGCAGAACCTGCTCATCTCCCAGTTCATTCACATCGGTCAGGAAGATTTCACAATCCACTCCCAGTCCCTTGGCAAAGATTTCATAAACCTCGTCAGTATAATGATGGATAGCGAGACGATGCTCTCCTACGACGATTGCCGGATAATAATCACGGTCGGCAGCCTCGATAATCTTCTTTACATCTTCAGGAAGGATGGCGTGTTGGCTCACCACCTTATCGCCTACAAAACAGCGGGCTCCATTGGTGGTGATGTAACCGTCGATGAGATGTTCTATCTGACCGAGGTTGTTGATGATGAGTTGCGGACGACCGGTAGAAATATACACCTCTACCCCATTCTTCTTAGCCTGCTCCAAGGCATCTACCGTACTCTGCGGAATCTTGTGGGTCTTGAAACTCACCAGGGTGCCGTCAATATCAAAAAACAATGCTTTTATCTTCTTATCCATACCAATATCTTCTATACCTTATTATATATATAATGCAAAATCGGCTCTGTAAGTACAGAAAAACCGATGCAAAATTACGAAAAAACAGATAAATGACAAAAAATATAAAGATTTATTAGATTTTACTTGCATCGAAAAGAGAAAAAACGTATATTTGCCACATCTTTATGCCCGAGGAAACTCCGAGATAATGCATAGAGCAACTAATAAATAAGAACGGTTATGAGTAAGAAGCCCTATCGGTTACTGGCATCCCTGTTGCTGATGCTCGTAGCGACGCTTACTTCATGCGAGAAGTTTTCGATTGACGAAACAACCGGAAAATCACGTGAGGCAAACGCCAATGTAACTATCCATGTGCAGAAAATAGAAGGCATAAGTCTGCTGACAACCAAAGCTGCCGACAAGCAGATGGCGCTGGGCGATGTGTGCTCCAGACTGACACTTGCCATCTTTGACGGAGAGGAGAAACTGGAGACGGTGAACCAGCTTTCAACAGACAATGGCTTCGGAACAGCCTATGTAAGTCTGGACGAAGGAGAATACCGACTGGTGGTGATTGCCCATAACGGAAAGGGAAACTGCTCTGTCAGCGCACCCGAGAAAGTAAAGTTTGCAAGCAACAAACTTACCGACACCTTTTATTATTACGGCAGGTTGAGCGTAACGGCAGACGGAGCCACCTCCGACATCAACCTGAGGCGAGCAGTTGGCGCCTTCAAGTTACATATTACCGACGAAACCATTCCCGAAGAAATCAGGAGCATCAAGTTCTATTATACCGGCGGCAGCAGCACCCTGGATGCAACCACCGGATTCGGCTGCGTGAACAGCCGTCAGACCGAGAATTTCAGTATGAAAGATGGCGGCAGAGACTTTACCGTCTACACCTTCCCACATGAAGAAGAGAAGAACATCAAGATGAGTGTCAGCTTTCTGGATGCCGATGCAAAGGTGGTAAAGAGTTTTGAAAAAGCCGATTTGAAAATCCATCAGAACCAAACAGCCTATACCGAGATTTCCATTGCTGACGGATTCGGTGGCGGAGACGACAGTACGGGTGGTGGAATAGGCATTACCGTAGACCCTACCTGGGGCGAGACAGAACGGGTGAATTTCTAAGAAACAGACGATTAAGGGATTGCGGAAAACCAGAAGGTATGTTCTATTTTTCCACAATGCAATATATTTTTTGATTCTTAAAGATTTGATAAACAAAATTTCTTTGTCATTTAAGAATAATTCCATAATTTTGCATCCAATATTATATAATATTATAAACAAAGGATGAAAAAATATATAACTCTTATCATGCTGATGGGAGCATTGATTCCTGCTGGGGCTCAGGCACAAACGCTGAGCCTTGACAGTTGCCGTGCCATGGCGCTGCGCAACAACAAGCAGCTCAATGCCTCGAAGCTCAAGAAAGACGTGGCGTACAACATGAAGAAATCGGCACGTACCAAATATCTTCCTAAAGTAGATGCTTTAGGCGGTTACGAATGGTTCAGCAGGGAGATTTCGCTGCTGAACGACGGTCAGAAATCAACATTCAGCAATATCGGCTCTACCGTTACCGGAGGAATATCGGGAGGAGCCAGCAATCTGATGAGCCAACTTGTAAGTCAGGGAATGATTACCCCGGAGATAGCGCAGCAGATAGGCGGACTGATGAATGAGAAACTGGGCCCCCTGCAGCAGCAAGGCAATGCGCTGGGAGAGAAACTGGTAGATGCTTTCCGCACCGACACCCGCAATATCTGGGCTGGAAGCGTGATGGTTCGTCAACCTATCTATATGGGAGGAGCCATCATTGCAGCCAACAAGATTGCCGACATCGGAGAGCAGATTGCAGAGAATGATCTCGACCAGCAGACCCAGAGCACGCTCTACAGCATAGACCAGGCTTACTGGCTCGCCGTTTCGCTGAAGCAGAAGCAGAAACTCGCCATCAGTTACCGCGACCTCGTAAAGAAACTGAACGAGGATGTTCACAAGATGATTCAGCAGGGAGTAGCCACCAAGGCAGACGGACTGAAGGTAGACGTGAAAGTGAACGAGGCTGAGATGCAGATTACTCAGGCAGAAGACGGGCTCGCCCTGTCGAAGATGCTGCTCTGCCAGCTCTGCGGCATTCCGATGAACCAGGAAATCACACTTGCCGATGAAGATAAGGAAACCTTGGCTTTATCAGGAACTCCTGTTGACACCGAGCAGCAGAGAGTAGCCGCACAGGATTCAGCGATGAACACCCGTCCAGAACTCCGCATGCTGCAGAATGCGCTCGACATCTCTAAAGAAGCTACCAATATGGTTCGCGCCATCAATCTGCCTCACGTCATGCTGACAGGCGGCTACATGATTTCGAACCCGAACGTATTCAATGGTTTCCAGAAGAAGTTTACCGGAGTCTGGAACGTAGGCGTGATGGTTCATGTTCCGGTATGGAACTGGTTTGACGGCGCCTACAAGGTGAGAGCCGCCAAGGCTGCCAGCAATATCGCCCAGATGAACCTGGATGATACGAGAGAGAAGATTCATCTGCAGATTACCCAAAGCCAGTTTAAGGTAAAGGAAGCCCAGAAGAAGCTCAACATGGCAATGAAGAATATCGCCAGTGCAGATGAGAACCTGAGATGCGCTAACCTCGGTTTCAAGGAAGGCGTGATGGAAGTTACCGACGTGATGGCTGCACAGACTGCCTGGCAGAAAGCACAGAGCCAGAAGATTGATGCAGAAATCGACGTGAAGCTGACTCAGGTTGGGCTGAACAAGGCGCTCGGTATCCTGCAGTAACGGCTACCGGGGAGAAAATCCGATGGAATCGGATTTAACAGGGACCCAACGGGGACTTTTTCCTCGGTTTCTTCTTTAATATATTTATAATAACAAATTTAAATTCAGATTAAGCAAATGTCTAAGAAATCACAGCATAACAACATATTGCTCGCTGTAATCGGTTTTACAGCAGTAGTCATTCTCGTAGGCGTCATCGGTTTCTTCACTTTGGAACAGAAGGATGACACCATTCAGGGCGAGGTAGAAGTATCAGAATACAGAGTATCCTGCAAACTGCCAGGACGCGTAGTAGAACTCCGCGTTCAGGAAGGCGATTACGTTCATGTGGGCGATACACTCGCCATCCTCGAAGTGCCGGAAATGAAATCACAGGAACAGATGCTCCAGGCTACCAACGCTGCAGCCGAGGCGATGAAGGACCTGACGGATGCAGGTGCACGTAAGGAACAGATTCAGGGCGCTTACCAGTTGGTTCAACAGGCTGAAGCTGCCGCAACCATCGCCAAGAAGACCTACGACCGCATGCAGAACCTCTTCAACGAGGGCGTAATCAGCGGTCAGAAGCGCGATGAGGCTTACGCAGCCTACAAGGCTACAGAGGCTCAGGTGGCTGCTGCCAGAAGTCAGTACGACATGGCGAAGAATGGCGCCCGCGAACAGGAGAAGCGCATGGCTGCCAACAACACCCAGGCTTCGAAGAGCGCTGTGGATGTAGTGAAGAATCTTCTGAAAGAGACCGTTCAGATTGCCCAGTGCGAGGGCGAGGTAAGCAATGTCTATCCTAAGGTAGGCGAGTTGGTAGGCCTCGGTTCTCCTATCATGAGCATCTCCATCATGAGCGATATGTGGGGAACCTTCAATGTTCGCGAAGACCATCTCAAGGGTCTGAACAAGGGCGATGAGTTCACCGCTTACGTTCCTGCCTTCAACAAGGACATCAAGATGAAGGTTTACTACCTGAAAGACCAGGGCTCTTACGCTACCTGGAAGGCAACCAAGGATAATGGCGACTACGACCGCAAGACATTCGAGGTGAAGGCACGTCCTGTCACAAAGATTGAGGGATTGCGCCCGGGAATGTCACTCATCATTAAATAACATCTATGTTTAAGAAATTATATCATATAGCCCTCAGAGAATGCGGCATCATGTGGAAGAATCCCATTTATCTCTTCTGCATGGTCATCTTCCCCATCGTGGTGGTGATTTTCTTCACCACGCTGATGAAGGGAGGAGTGCCTACCGACATGCCTGTGGGCATAGTAGATCAGGACAACTCCGCCACATCGCGCCAGCTGGTGCATAAGCTCGATGCCTTCCAGACCACCAAGGTAGTGGCTCATTACGAGAACATGGCAGAGGCAAGACATGCTATCCAGAAGAACGAAATCTACGCCTTCCTGCTGATTCCTGACGGAACGGAGGCAGGCCTGATGGCCCAGAAGCAGCCTAAGATTTCATTCTATTACAGCAGCGTATCGCTGGCAGCCGGCTCCCTGCTCTTCCGCGATCTGAAAACCATCTCTACCCTGGGAGGTGCGGCGGCAGGAATGGCGAAACTTTCGGCGCTGGGAAAGACGAACGATGAAATCATGACCTTCCTGCAGCCTATCGCCGTAGATCTGCACATGATAGGTAACCCATACGCCAACTACAACTATTATCTTTCGAGCGTAATGGTGCCGGGACTCATCATGCTGTTCATCTTCCTGATTACACCTTATTCTATAGGTACGGAACTGAAGTTCAACCGGGCAAGAGACTGGATGCGGATGGCAGGTAACAATCCTTATCTCGCCATTGCGGGTAAGATGCTGCCACAGACGCTCATTTTCCTGAGCATCTTCCTGCTGTTCGAATTCTACATCTATTATGTATTACAGTTTCCACATCCGGGCGGCGCGCTGCCTATCATCCTGTTAGGCGTTCTGAGCGTACTCTCCTGCCAGTGTTTCGGCATCTTTGCCTTCGGGCTGATGCCTTCATTGCGCATGTCGATGAGTATCTGTTCGTTGTGGGGCGTGGTGAGTTTCTCCATCTGCGGAGCCACCTATCCGCTCTTCTCGATGGATTCTCCGATTCAGGCTATCGGCCAGCTCTTCCCGATGCGCCACTATTATATGATTTACCAGATAAACATCTTCAATGGTTTCCCTATGGGCGATGCTGTGCTCCACTGGGGCGCAATGGTGCTGTTCTGTGCCCTGCCGATGCTCACTATCTGGAACATCAAGAAGGCAATGCTGGTATATAAATACTTGCCGTAGGAGTGTTGAATGTTGAGTGTTGAATGTTCAAGATTAAATGTTAGATATTAAATGTTAAAAAGTAGTTTATTATATAAGATTATCAATGGCATCTGGGATATGTGCTACATCTGGAAGACGGAAATGCGCAATGTTTTCCGCGATGAGGGTGTGCTCATCTTCTGCATTCTGGTGCCGCTGGGTTATCCGCTGCTCTACTCTTGGATCTACAACAACGAGGTGGTGAGAGAAGTGGATACGGCGATTGTGGACCTGAGCCACAGTCACAGTTCTCGCGAGTTTATCCGCGATTATGATGCTTCGCCAGATGCCAAGGCTACCTATTACTGCAACAGTCTGGACGAGGCGAAGGAACTGGTGCGCAGACAGGCGGTTCACGGAATTCTTTACTTCCCTGCCGACTTCGATACGAAGCTGAACCGGGGCGAACAGGCGCATGTGGGAGTTTACTGCGATATGAGTCTGATGCTGACCTATAAGGCGATTTATCAGACCTCGCAGGCTGTAGCCAGCCACATCAACTCGGGCATCCAGATAACACAGGCTGGAGGATTTACGGATAGAGACGACGAGATTACCACCGAGCCGCTCGCCTTTGATGAGGTTCCGATATTCAACACGACAGGAGGTTACGGAAATGCCATTCTGCCGGCTGTGCTGGTTCTTATCCTGCAGCAGACGATGCTGCTGGGCATAGGAATGGCAGCGGGAACATCAAGAGAACTCAACAGAAACCGCGAACTCATACCGGTAAGCGAGCATTATGGCGGTATTTTCCGCATTGTTTTCGGCAAGGCATTGGTTTATTTCATGGTTTATGCCGTGATGGGAATGTATCTTACGCTGGTAGTTCCTAAGCTGTTCAGTTTTGTAAGTATGGTAACGTGGACCACCATTCTCGGTATCCTCCTTCCTTACATTCTTTCGTGCGTTTTCTTCGGTCTGATGCTGTCGTGTCTGGTAAGATATCGTGAAAATGTGATGCTTCTGGTGGTATTTACCTCCGTTCCGTTGCTTTTTATGACGGGAGTTTCATGGCCATTGAGCAATATTCCGGGCTTTTGGCAAGGATTTTCGTGGGTTTTCCCATCCACTTTCGGCATCCGCGGGTTCCTCAGAATCAGCAGTATGGGTGCTTCGCTTTCAGATATTCTGCCGGAATTCAGAGCACTCTGGATACAAACGGGTGTCTATTTCCTCGCTACCTGCCTGGTTTTCAGGCAGCAACTGCGCTCAGCCAGACTCAAGGCAAACCTTGCTGCCGAAGTAGCAGAAGAAGAGGATGAGGCGGAAGAAATTGTTGATAGTTAAGAGTTTAGAATTAAAAGTTTATAGCAATCTTGCTAACGGCTAAGCCCTATAAACTATAAACTACAAATTAAAAACTATAAAAAATGGGCTGTTAACTGTTAACCTGTTAACTCCTGGTAAATAAGTTAATAGTTAAAAGTTAATAGTTAATAGAGCTTAGCCGTTAGCAAGATTGCTATAAACTATAAACTTTCAACTATAAACTAAAAAAGGCTAGGACTGCCCTCAGGCAGTCCTAGCCTTTTTTACTTAGTGTGTACTTACAATCTTGGTTGGAGCCTTCTCGGCATTTCTGCGGTTCACCACCGTTACTACGCTCTGGGCAAGGCTGAGGAATGCCTGACCGGTGATGGAATCAACCTTGGTAGCAGCAGGCGCACCATCATCACCACCCTCGCAGATGCTCTGAACGATAGGAATCTGGGCGAGCAGAGGAACATTCATTTCCTTGGCGAGATTCTTGCAACCCTCCTTGCCAAAGATATAATACTTGTTCTCAGGCAACTCGGCAGGCGTAAAATAAGCCATATTCTCAATAAGTCCGAGGATAGGCACATTCACCTTATCATTCTGATACATGTCAATACCCTTTCTCGCATCGGCAAGCGCCACCTGCTGAGGAGTACTTACGATAACTGCACCCGTAATGGAAAGCGTCTGGAGCAGCGTAAGATGAATATCGCTTGTGCCAGGAGGCGTATCGAGGATAAAGTAATCCAACTCACCCCAGTCAGCATCAGCAATCAGCTGCTTCAGGGCAGAACAAGCCATTCCGCCGCGCCACAGAGTAGCCGTAGTAGGACTTACGAAGAAACCGATACTCAGGAGTTTCACGCCATATTTTTCGACAGGTTCGATGAGGTCTCTGCCGTCCTTGTGAACAGAATAAGGACGCTCCTCCTCCACACCGAACATCTTAGGCATGGAAGGACCGAAGATATCCGTATCGAGCAAGCCCACCTTGTAGCCCAACTTAGCCAGAGCGATGGCGAGATTGGCAGAAACGGTGCTCTTGCCTACTCCACCCTTACCAGAGCTCACAGCGATGACGTTCTTCACCTGTGGCAGCATCTTTCCCACCTCAGGACGAGGAGCCGACTTGAACTCAGTAACGATTTCCACCTCTACATCTTTCGAAATATGATAATGGATGGCAGCCTCAGCCGCCTTCACCGTACTCTTGAGGAAAGGGTCCGTATCACGAGGGAAGAGCAGAACCACCTTCACCTTCATACCATTAATGCTAGGCGTATCTGCCAGCATCTCGCTCTCTATGAGGTTCTTCTTGGTGCCTGGATAAATCACCGTAGCAAGCGCCTCTTCAATCAATTTTGGATATAATGTCATCATTTCTTTTTATTTATTTGGTGCAAAAGTAACAATAAATAATGTAATAAGCAAATAAAAACTAAATAATTTCAGATATTAAACACTTTTATGTATCTTTGCAAATTGCAGAAATGTGTAGTTTCAGCAAAAGCGAATCTACAACCGAACAGACAAAAACGGAAGAAAAATGAAATATAAAAAGATTATATTAGGCGTAGCCTTGGCTCTGGCCTGCTTCTCTAGCCTGAATGCCAACGCGCTGACCGAAACCAAAGTGAAGAAGACGGAAACTCAGACCGCAGCACCCAACGTTTACTGGACCGACGGCTACGGAAGAGTATCTTATACCACCAACTCTATCATTTCGCCGGTAGTAAAAATTGCCCTCAAAGAGTTTGCGGGCGATATGAAAGCCGTAACCGGATTCGATGCGAAAGAAAAATCAGGTGCCCCGATACAGATTTACCAGCTCGACCAGCTCACCAACAAGGAGTTTTCGGCAGTAGAAAAACTCGGTGCGCCGCTGCATCTTATTATCACCGCAAAGGATGCTTTCTACATCGGTACGAGGAAAGGGAAACTCATCGTTATCGGAAGCAACGCCCGCGGAACGGCTTACGCCATCATGAAACTCTCTGAGCTGGCTGGCGTTTCGCCTCTGGCGGCATGGAACGACCTGCAGCCTGCTCAGCGCAAGAGCCTCTATACACCCGTAGACCAGCAGTGGATAGAGGTTCCGAGAATAGAATTCAGAGGACTTGCCCTGAACAACAGCCAATGGATGAAACCGCAGAACTACAGCCGTATCGCCCGATTGATGCTGCGCCTGAGAGCCAATACGCTGTGGCAGGTAGACGGCAGGCACGAGGCTGCTTACAACAAGGCTGTGGTAGACAGTTTCGACATCTGCGTGGCGGAAAACTACAAGGTGACGGAGTTTGTGGGCAAGAAGCACAAGAAGAAACACCGCAAAACCATCGAGAATGTGAAGCTGGTATGCTCGGATGCACAGATGGAGATGAGCAACCTCTCGCCGGGCCTGCTGCTCGAAATGCTCAACAGCAAGGATTATCTGGAGAGCAAGAATGCCCAGCACGGCAAATCGCACCGCTCTGCCGCTCACAACGACGAAGACTGTGCCTGGATAGCCAACATTACCAATCCGAAGCAGTCAACCTTCCAGCTAGCCATGATGATGAACCTGGCGTGGAATAAAAATGCCCTGAAAGCAGGTTGCAAGACGTATATCCAGAACACTCTCAACGCATTCTTTGGCGCCATTACGGGCAAGAAAATCATGCCTCTGATGGAAGAATATTACCGCCTTACCAGCATCCGCCATTCCGCTTATATGGCGATGCCTTACGGCGATACTGGGTTTCATTCAGGCGAATTCGGCAACGAACTGGAGCGTTTTCTCTACCGCTACGACCTGTTGAAGGCGAAGACAGAATCCATCGAACGCATGCTGCCTCAGAACCAGAAAGACGGTTTCTTCGAGGTAGTGAAATATCCGATATTCCTGGCTGCCTTCGTAGCCGAAAAGGAGCTGGAAGCACAGGAAGCAAGACACATCGCCCGTCCGGGACTGTTTAATAAAGACGATGAGGCGAAGGCTGCAGCGGCTGTGAGCATCGATGCTTACAACAAACTGAAGCAGCTCAATGCCTACTACAGTCGCATCAGAAACGGCAAATGGAAGAATTTCATCCTTACCAACGGTACAGAGATGCAGGCTCCGCAGATTCCGGGCGCACTGCCTGCTGCCGACATCAAGCGGCTGAAAGCTGATGCCTTCGACCGCAACAACGATCTCAAGCCGCTCTCTGTAGTTACCGGCGACATCATTGCCAAGAATGCCTGGGAATGGAGCAAGGCTACCGAATCGCCGCTTGCCCAGGCTGAGGTAAGAGGAGCCGAGAAGATTACCGTCCGTCCGCTTTTAGGCCACAGCGGCAAGGCTGTGAAATTGCCGAAGGGAGCCAGTCTGAGCTATGATTTCTACTGCGACAAGAGCGGTGATGCGCGTTTCACCATCGCCGCAATTCCTTGCTTCCTCAACGCTGTAAAGAACATGAGGGTGAGTGTGAGCATAGACCGTGGCGAACCGGTAATCTGCCAGCTGAAGGAGGTTTACAACTCAAAGGACTGGAAGTTTGACCTGTGGCGCGGCCAGACGCTGAAGAGTTTCTATGTTACGCTGCCTGACGGCAGTCACAACGTAACCATCAAGGCTTTAGACGATAATGTAATGATTGACCAGTGGGTTCTGGATTACGATGTAGACAGAGAATACTACGTGTTCCCGGTAGCAAAATAAGAGGCTTTTCTGCAGTTTTTCAGGCTTAAATGAAGACTGGGCTGTGGCATAAATGAAGACAGGGCTGAGGCATAAATGATGACGGGACAGAGGCTTAAATGAGGGCTGTCATGAGGTTTTTATGTAGCTTTTCATGAGGCTTTTATGATGCTGAAATGTGTTAAAAATCCTAACTCATAGCTTCTTCCCCCGCAACTCTATGACTTATGCCCCGCAAAGCATAGAAACGGGGAAAAAAGAGCGAGGGGTTAACAGGTTAACAGTTAACACCCCAAAAATGCATGGTACCCCCCACACACATATAAAAATAAGTATATATATATTATATTATAATAAGGTACGCGCGAGGGGGAGTATTGAAAAAACAGCTGTTAACTGTTAACTCTGTTAACCCCCAGGCATAAAAAGGCAGAAAGCCTCTCAGCATCGTTTGCTGAGAGGCTTTCTGTATTTTTATTTGAGACTCTATAAAACTTCCATTTCATTTCTCTTCATAATAAGAGGATAACGCTCAGGATGCTTTAAACTCTCTATTTCTAAATCTACATCCAGTTTAGGCCACTCTATGGCATTCCTTCCACTCATCTGCACATCAAGAGCATCAGAAATACATGCATTCTTCATCCAAGGAATCCGATTATAAGATATGAAATAATCGTTTCCTTTCACAGAAAGCATAATGCCTTTATCATTTATCATCAAGACGCTTACCTGTGTGTCTTGCGAATTTGATTTTAAAATCGTCTCCATAATCTTTAAGTATTTTTTCTATAAAACTTAATTCTTTAGTATTGAATCCGAAATTTTCTGCTAGTTCAATATTGGGTTCAAGCCAATACTTAGCTTCATTTTCGGCCTTAACGACATGAATATGCATTCTCTTTTCCTCATTGGAATAAATCTTGAACACAAAGCCATTTATTTCTTTAAATTTAGGACTCATATCCTCTTTATTTAAGAAGTTATATTTCTGCGGGCAAAGTTACGATATTTTTATGAAACTTCCAAGAAAAAAGACATAAAAAAAGCACTCCAAGGAGCGTGAACTCCTCAAAGTGCCCTGATCATAATTATATTTCTAATATTGGTTTTTACGCAATAAAGAAGTCATTGATTACTCAATAACTACGGTTGTCCAACCATGCTTGTCCTCGATGGTACCATACTGGATTCCGCGGAGCGTATCATAGAGGTGCTTAGAGATAGGACCTGGCTTCTCACCGAAGTTGTAGCGCTTGCCTGTATCCAAGTCATCAATGTAGCTGATAGGACTGATTACGGCAGCAGTACCGCAAGCACCAGCCTCCTCGAAAGTATCCAGCTCATCCTCTGGAATCTGACGGCGCTCCACCTTCATACCGAGATCCTCAGCCAACTGCATCAGACTCTTGTTGGTGATAGAAGGGAGGATAGATGTACTCTTAGGAGTAACGTATGTATTGTTCTTGATTCCGAAGAAGTTGGCAGCACCACACTCATCCATGTATTTCTTCTCCTTGGCGTCGAGATAGAACTCGCATGCATAACCCTTCTCGTGAGCGATATTGTTGGCTCTGAGAGAAGCAGCATAGTTTCCACCTACCTTATAGATACCTGTTCCGAGAGGAGCAGAGCGGTCGAAATCACGGATGATGACGTATGGGTTGGTTGAGAATCCACCCTTGAAGTATGGACCTACTGGAGTTACGAAGATAAGGAAACAATACTCCTTAGAAGGATGAACACCCACCTGAGCACTTGTACCGATGAGCAGCGGACGGATATAGAGCGTAGCACCACTCTCGTAGGTAGGAATCCACTCCTGGTTGAGGCGAACTACCTTCTTTACCATTTCCTCGAACATTTCTGTAGGCACCTCTGGCATCAGAATGCCGCGGCATGTGCTCTGCAAGCGCTTAGCGTTCTCGTCCATACGGAACACGCGCACCTTACCGTCTGGGCAACGATAAGCCTTCAAGCCCTCGAATGCCTCCTGACCATAGTGCAGACAGGTTGCAGCCATGTGCAATTTCAAATACTCATCAGAGCAAACTTCTATTTCGCCCCATTTGCCGTCGCGATAGTAACAGCGAACATTGTAGTCAGTCTGGCGATAGCCAAATGACAAATTAGACCAATCTAAGTCTTTCATAACATCTATATTTTTAATGTTCTACTAATATTTTAGATGCAAAAATACAAAATAATCTACTAATCTGCAACTCTTTTATAATATTTTTAATGAAAACGTTATCTTTTTATTCATTTCTGCCATTTTGGGGCATCATTTTACCATTTTAGGGGGTTCTTTTATTCTAATTGAGAGATTGTATTTCTGAAAATGAAAAAGCTGCACCCATTCTTCGCGAACAGGATGCAGCTTACCTACTAACATTAACTTTAAATCAACTATTCTTTAAACCTATCATTTTATATTGCTATATAACCAATAGGGGAAGCGAGGTTAACGGGTGTATTCCTCAGGAATCTGAGGCATCGCTCCATTCTGGGTACAAACGTAGGCACTTACCTTTACGGCAAGTTCGTGAGCCTCCTGAATGCTCTTGCCCTTCAGAATGCTGGCACAGAATGTGCCGGTAAAGCTGTCGCCTGCACCTACTGTATCAGCCACCTCAACCTTTGGAGTCTCCTGGAATGACTTCACACCCGGAGCAAAGACATAGCTGCCATTTACACCGCAGGTCAGCACGAGCATATCGAGATTATACTTGCCGAGAATCAGCCAGCACTTGTTCTCGATATCCAAACCTGGATAACCGAAGAGACGGCCGATGGTAATCAACTCCTCATCGTTGATTTTCAACACATTGCAGCGCTTCAAGCTCTCGGTAATCACCTCTGGAGTATAGAAGTTCTGACGAAGGTTGATGTCGAAGATCTTCAGACAATCCTCTGGAGTATGATCGAGGAACGTATAAATGGTCTTACGGCTAACCTCACTGCGCTGTGCCAGAGAACCCCAGCATACAGCTCCAGCATTGACAGCAATCTCCCTAATATCACTGGTGAACGGGATATTATCCCAAGCTACACCCTGCTTGATATCGTAAGTAGGAACGCCCTCCTTGTCGAGCTGCACCTGAACTGTACCGGTAGGATAATCTACCTCAGGCATTACATACTTCAACTTCTTCTCATCGAGAATGCGAAGGGCTGTTTCGCCCAAGGCATCCTTGCCCACAGCACTGACAGCTACAGAATGCAAACCATGCTGACCTGCGTGGTAAGCAAAGTTGGCAGGAGCACCGCCGAGTTGAGAACCACTAGGGAGAACGTCAAAGAGGATTTCGCCCAAACCTACACAATATTTTGTATTTAAATTCTTTGTTTCCATAATTACACCTTATTATATACGATATAAACGATTGCGGATGATTTATATTATAACTTGCGGATATAAGTGAAGAGATAAGCGACTCCCACAGCCATGACAGCCACAGCACCAGCCTGACCGATAGCATCACTGGCAAAGCCCATAATCAAAGGGAAGACGGTACCACCGAAGAGTCCCATAATCATCAGTCCACTCACCTCGTTCTTCTTATCAGGCATAGCTAGAAGTGCCTGAGAGAAAATCATGGAGAACACGTTAGAGTTGCCATATCCCACCAGGGCGATGGCGATATAAAGCATCATCTTGCTCTCGCCTACCCACATGCCTATCATACTTAGAGCCATCATCACTACGCTGATAACGAAGAAAGTGCGGGTCTTCATCATGCGGAGGAAAACAGTACCGGTGAAACATCCGATGGTACGGAAGATGAAGTAGAGCGATGTAGCGAAGGCAGCCTCGTTCAGCGTCCATCCCAGACGCTCCATCAAAATTTTAGGAGCTGTGGTATTGGTACCCACATCGATGCCTACATGGCACATGATACCGATGAAGGAAAGCAGCACGATAGGTTTGCCGAGCAACTTGAAGCACTCGCCAAAGCCGGAAGCCTTACCCTCGTTCTTCTCCTCCTCGATAGGTGTACCAGCCAGGAAGAAGGTAGCTGCGATTCCGATAACCATATAGATTGGGAAGAGAATTCTCCAGCCTAAACCAAAGGTAGGAATACTTGCCATGGCGCCCCACATAGCGATGTATGGAGCCAGGAAGGAAGCTATCGCCTTGACAAACTGACCGAAGGTCAATGTGGATGCCAGGTTCTGACCTGATGTCACCACCGAAACCAGAGGGTTCAGGGATGTCTGCATCAAGGCATTTCCGATGCCGAGCAATGAGAACGACACGAGCATCAGCTCAAAGTTTTCGCCAAAGATGGGCAAAAGGAGTGAGATAACGGTAACGAGCAAAGACAGGAGTACTGTCTTCTTTCTACCTATCTTATTCATCAGGATTCCCGTAGGAACCGAGAAGATGAGAAACCAGAAGAATACCAGCGATGGGAACAGATTGGCTGTTGCATCATTGAGGTTGAGATCTTCCTTTACGTAGTTGGAGGCAATACCTACCAAATCTACAAATCCCATGGCGAAGAAACAGAGCATCACCGGGATGATTGATAACTTTGATGATTTATTCATAATTGTTAGCGTTATTGTTTCTATTTTGCTGGTGCAAAGGTAGCGATAAACGATACAATATATCATAAAATATCGTTCATCGGCTACCATTTATGTTGCATTGTTACATCAGTAACACTCTTAGAAACAATAGTGTTATAGATTCAGTTCTTAACAGATGAGGTTACTTGATGTCGTAAACCTGATACTTACCCTTTCCCTTTACAGTAACCTTGTTGTAAGGCTTGCTTGGGAACACGAGATTGGTCATGGACATCTTGCCATCAGCATCCAGTGCCTCGATGCTGCTCTTGTCAATGAAGATGCGCAGCTGGCTGATCTTGCCATAGGTTGGAGCCTTGGTGACTGCAGCGAAGTCCTTGCTGAAATCCATCTTACCGCTCTTGGTTCTATCCATTGAGAAAGTTTCTGCCTTGGCATCGTAGTTCATCACTACCTTCTCGCCCTTGTCGTTGCTCAAAGTGATAGTAGCATTTCCCTTCAGGTTCACTACCATCTCGCAAGATTCTGTGAGTTTCTTGCCTGCCTTCTTGCTTCTTGCTGCTGTCATCTCTGGAGATGGAACCACGCTGCAATAAGTTTCACCCTTATACTCGAAGAGACCTAAGTCGCGAGGAATAGAGTTGCCTGAACGGTACTGCTGGGTTGGAACCTGGTTGGCATACTGCCAGTTGCTCATCCAGGCGATAGCCACACGGCGACCTTCTGGTGCGTTATCAAAAGTAACTGTAGCGTAATGATCCTTTCCGTAATCCATCCACTTGGTTACCTCAGGCTTGCTGTCGCAAGTAAACTTGTGTCCATCGAAATCACCTACGAAATACTGGGTAGCAGAACCGCCGAATGGACCACCAGGATTGATGTTGCAGATGAGCATCCACTTCTCCTTACCGGTGCCACGAACCTTCATCTTCATCAAGTCCGGGCATTCCCAGACACCGCCATGGTTGCCATACTTCTCACCGAAAGAGCTTTCGTATTTCCAGTCCTTCAAGTTATCTGAAGAATAGATTTCCATGTGCTGACCAACCGCCATAATCATATTCCATTTCTTGATGTCCTCGTTCCAGAACATGTGAGGATCACGGAAATCAGGCACATTGCTGGTGATGATCGGATTTCCCTCATATTTGGTAAAGGTCTTGCCATTATCTGTGCTGTAAGCCATGCTCTGTGTCTGGTTCTCACCAGCCGAAGTGTAGAGAGCCACAACAGCACCCTTGCCCAAACCAGCGGTATTATTCTTATCCACAACGGCAGAACCGCTGAAAATGGTACCAATTGCATCTGGCTGGATAGGGGCACCCTGGAACTTCCAATGTACCAAGTCGGTAGATGTAGAATGTCCCCAGGTCATATTCTCCCACTGTGATCCGTAAGGATTATACTGGAAGTAGAGATTCCATACGCCATCCTTATAGAACATACCATTTGGGTCGTTCATCCATCCGTAAACAGGAGTGTGATGGAAAACTGGGCGATACTGTTCACGATTCTTCATATCGAAAGAATCAGAGAACTTCATGTTCTCCCAGCAAGTGAGGGCGTTCAAACCCTCCTTGCTATAATCGCCGTTTACATGGATATCGAGAGCCAGGCCCTTCAAACCGGCAAACTCATTCATATAGAGAGGCACGTAATAATCTACGTGGTCTTTAGCCAACTTCACATTGAAGGCTTTCACCTGCTTGTTGTCGGCAATCACCTTGATGTTGGCCATCTCCGCACTCTCCTGCACAGGGAGCAAGAGACACTTCTGGTTCTGACTCTCCTGGCTGATGCGATAGAGACAGTGGTTATTGCTCAAGAAGGAAGCCTGCTGGGCATAACTGGCGGTAAAACCGCAAAGAGCGACAAGCGCTGAAATAAATATCTTTTTCATATAGAATATTTTCCTGTTAAATAATACCTTATATTATATATATTACCTTAAGTACACTATTTAAAGCTTGCATAACCTGGATTCTGGGTGTATGCGCCATTAGACAAGTTGTACTGAGTAATAGAGATTGGAAGGTACTCGTCCTTACCTTCTGTGAACTTAGCATTATTATAATATGTTCTACTACCCTTTTCATGAGCAAAGTAGGCATTCATAGTCTCAGCGGCAATACCCCAACGTACCAGGTCAAAGAAACGCTCACCCTCCATGGCAGTCTCCAGACGGCTCTCATAGCGCAAAGCCTTACGAGCATAATCCTGAGTCCAGCCAGCCTGAGGATAAAGAGCAATCTTATAATTAGCAGCAAACTTGGTATCATCATTGAAGTCCTTAACCCAATACTGCTTGTTGGCAGCACGTCCGCGAACTTCATTTATCAACTTGCGAGCCTCATCCAGATTCTGATTCATCTCAATCAAAGCCTCAGCCTTCCAAAGCAAGATGTCGCTATAACGGATGATGTTCCAGTTTAAGGCACTGGCACCCCAAGGCCAACCATTGAACATCTCACCGCTCTCTGGAGAAACGAAGAAGCGCTTGCAGCTATGCTGACCGTAGGTAGCCTGATCGCGAACCCATGTGTTCTTATATGGAGTCTCGCCGTAAGTCTTCCAAGTTACACCAGGGCGACCCACAATGAAATCTACACGAGGATCCACATTGGCTGTGGTGTTATCACACTTATCTTCTTCAGCATTCCACACATCGAAATGCTTCTTGTAATAAGTATCGAAGAGAGGCAGACCATTCTCATCGGTCTGATAAGCATCAATCAAATCCTGACTTGGCAAGAAGAAGCCATCACCGGAATAAGGACCCTGAGGAGCATTCAGCAAGTTGCTCCAGTTGATGCGACCTGCTGATGCAGAACCATCATTCATGGAATACTGTACCTGGAAGACACCCTCCTTGCTGTTATCACCGGTAGAAACCTTATCCAAATCCTGGAAATTATCTAGCAATCCATACTTGCCGCTATTGATGAGAACATCACACTCGCTAACTACCTTCTGCAGAAGATTCTGGTCGATGGAAATAACCTTATGGGTAGTCTCATCCTGCTTATAAGCACGGTAGAGGTTTACCTTGGCAGCATAGGCTGTAGCTATATACTTATTGATACGGCCAATCTCCGGCTGTGATTCTGGCAACACTTTGGCTGCTTCCTCCATAGTGGTAGCAATCTTCTCGAGAATCTGGTCGCGAGTAAACTCTACGTTAGACACATCAGAAACCTTGCCTTCGTAATTCTCCTCAAAATAAGGAATACGATTGAACAAACGGCTCAACTCGAAATAGAAATGTCCACGAAGCACCTTCATCTCCTCGATCTGAACCTTGCGATCCTTCAGCTGTTCATCGCTCATACTCTCCAACATGCGGAGAGCTGAATTGCAGCGCTGAACGCTTGTATAAAGATGATACCACTTAGAGTCGCCATTGCCGTTGGTAGCATCTACATCCATGATTTCCATGCGGTGAACGTCTGCCAAGTCGCCGGTACCACCACCACCTTTGTAGGCATCGTCTGAACGTACACTACCATAGCTCCAGTTGGTTACCGGGCAAGTCCATACACTCCAATCCTGTGGGTTAGGTCCCATCAAGGCAGAATAAGCAGCATTGGTGAGCAAATCTACCTTATTGTCGTTCTTGATAACTTCATCACTCAAAGAACCCTGAGGCTGGTTATCCAGGAAACTATCTTCGTTACAGCTTGTTGCCATCAAACTTACTGCAGCAGCAAACAGAATATATTTAAACTTCATAATTGTGATCTTTTAAGAAATTAAACTTTACTTGTTCTAAACTCAATATTAGAAACCAACACTCAAACCAAAAGTGAAGGTTCTTGGCAATGGGTAGGTATAACCCAAGCCCTCTGGATCAGCACCTGTATAACCGGTGATGGTGAAGAGGTTCTGTGCCTGGAAATAAACACGGGCATTGCGGATATTAACCTTCTCAAGCAAATTCTTTGGCAAGGTGTAGCCCAAAGTCAAAGTCTTCAACTTGATGAATGAGCCATCCTCTATATAGAACTCAGAACTACGGTTCTCGTTGTTGCTGTCCAATGTGGTCAAAGCAGGAACATTACTATTGTAAACACCTGTCTTCTCATACTCTGTCCAAGCATTCATAGCATCCAGCAAACGGGTTGAGTGGTTACCGTTCCAGCACTGGAAGAGATCTGTATAGTACTTAGAATTATTCCATGCATCACGAACCATGCCGTTGAAGAACAAGCTCAAGTCGAAGCCCTTGTAAGAAGCTGAGAGGTTCAAACCTCCAATAAACTTAGGCTTGTCTGAGCCCAACCAAGTCTGATCGTCGGTAGTAATCTTGCCATCATTGTTTACATCAAGATACTTGATACGACCTACACCTGGCTTACCAAACTGTACATCATATTTCTTATTATACTCATCCACCTCTGCCTGAGTATGGAATACGCCATCAGTCTTGTAACCCATCCATGAGCCAAAGCTATGACCTACGATTGATTTGCCTGGCATACCACCACCAAATGTATAATAGATAGCATCTGGGAGTGAAGTGATTTCATTGCTGTAGACAGAACCGTTGAAGGAAACATCATAGCTGAAGCCGGAATTCAAACGGTCTCTCCAACCCAATACAAACTCAACACCCTTATTGTTCATAGAGATGCAGTTGGTCCAAGAGTAACCACCTTCACCCAATACACCTGCGTATGGAGGCTGATAAAGCATATCTGTAGTACGCTTATCGAAATAATCGAAGGTAACAGTCAAGCGCTGATCGAGGAGAGTTGCATCGAAACCGAGGTTCAACTGCTTGGTCTGCTCCCACTTCAAGTCAGGGTTACCTGTATAAGTCTTGCTGGCACCTGGAGCGAGATTCTGATTGTTGCCGGAAATGTTGTAGCTGGCATTGGAAAGTGAAACCAGATATTTTGTATAAGTAGCTTCGTTATCAATCTCATCGTTACCGTTGATACCCCAGCTGGCACGGAGCTTCAAGTCGTCCAACCACTTGCGGGTATTCTTCATAAACTTCTCGCTGCTGATACGCCAACCTCCTGATACAGAAGGGAACACACCAGAGTTGTTATTCTTTCCGAAACGGGAAGAAGCATCACGACGAATAGTGAAAGCCAAGAGATACTTGCTATCATAAGCATAGTTGATCTTACCGAAATAAGATACCATACTGTAATTAGAACCGAAACCATTCACGTTTGGAACAGAGGTGATTGAATTCAGATATCGATAGTTTGGATCTTCAGAAGTCAAGCCCTGACCGTAACCTTTCAAATCCTCAGTGGTATTCTTCTTACTCTCCACACCTAAGAGGAAAGATGTGGCATGCTTGCCAAGATTCAACTGATAGTTGGCTGTATTGGTCCAAACCCAGTTGATGTTGTGATAGTGATATGAATCCAATTCATTGGTTGTTACAACACGAGGTCCCTCATTCCAGGAAGGTACAAAGGTCTTGCTGAATTCATTATAGTAGTTCACACCGAAGTTAGAGCGCAAGGTAAGATTCTTGATCGGCTCAATCTCCAGGTACATGTTACCGAAAATTCTCCAGTACTGATGCTTATTATCCTTCTGATTGTTCTGAAGACGAACTGGGTTTGGAGAATCATTGAATACATCAATGTATCCGCCACCGTATCCGCCCATGCTGTCATAGATTGGCTGTGCAGGATGCTGCTTGACAAGCTGCTCTTCTATTCCTCCCTGAGCTACATGCTGGGTCCAATAGTTGATGGCAACACTCTCGCCTACTCGTACCTTATTGTTGAGGAACTGATAATCGGATGTCAAACGGGTGTTGAAACGCTGGTAATCAGTATTTTTCAGCATACCATCCTGATCTATCCAGTTGACTGACAAAGAAGATGCGCCGTTATCTCCACCTCTACTCAATGTCAAAGAGTAGTTCTGCATCAGGGCTGTCTTATACATCACATCAAGCCAATCGGTATTGGCAGCTGTATAAGTCTGGCCCTTTGCACCAGTGAAATAAGGAGTTGTGGTATTCAACTTTGCCTTATCGCCTTTACCATAAATCAATGAATTTGGATGAGTGCCATAGGTATTCTTGTAAGCCTGCCAATAAACATCACCCCACTGATTGGCATCCAGCAAGTCATAATTGGTTGTAAAAGTCTGAGCAGTAAGAGAACCCTCGAAATCTATCTTCACCTCACCCTTCTTGGCACGCTTGGTGGTAATGATGATGACACCATTGGCAGCCTGAGCACCATAGATGGCAGCAGAAGATGCATCCTTCAAAACCTGGATACTCTCTACATCATTGGAAGACAAGATTGAACCTACGTTATCACGGGTCATCACACCATCGATAACGTAAAGTGGAGAAGAATTATTAATAGTTGTAGTACCACGAACCAATGTTCCTGTGTTACCACCACCAGGAGTACCATCGGTCGTGATATTAACACCTGCTACACGACCATTCAAGCTGGAAAGGACATTACCTGTAGGTACGTCAGCAATATCAGACATCTTGACAACGGCAACAGAACCGGTCAAGTCTGCTTTCTTTTCTGATGTATAACCTGTAACAACCACCTCGTTCAAGCTATTAGACTCTTCCTGAAGTGTCACTACCATATCATTAGTAGCCTTCACTTCCTGGGTCTTATATCCTATATAGGAAATAACGAGTGTAGCACCAGGGGTACATTCTACATAGAAGTTACCATCAAAGTCGGTAACAGTACCAGTCTTTGTACCTTTTACCATGACAGATGCTCCAATAACCGTCTCACCAGTGGCATCCTTAACGACACCCTTTACATTCATCTGTTGTGCACTAGCTACAGTGCAAACAGCACAGAGCGCAGAGCTCATAAGTAATCTTGAAAGATTGTTCATACTATTCTAATGTTTTAAGTTTCAAAATTGTTTTGTTTTGATTTCTGCCGCAAAATTAGGCATTTTCAGTGCATATACATAGAAAAAAACGTTCATCTGCGAGCAGAAATGTTACATGAAATCTATTTTAAATCTAAAGAAATCATTTTATAATAATCTCTAACTTCTATATAGACATCAATGGACACTACTTCAGATTAGCATCCAAAAAATAAGCCCTAATGCTCTTAACCTTCGCTGTTCCATCACAAAAAACAGTTGCCAGAACTGCATTTTTGTCTTTTGGGAAGACACGAACCGAAGCAGCATAAGTATCATTTACAAATACATCAATTATAGAATGATCAACGTATATGGTAAGCTTCACATCTTCTCCAGGCTCTATTGGCTTAGGCAACAGACTTTCATAGATACCCCCAAACATATCATCCTGCACAATGCGATCTATATCCGAGAAATCCAACTTAACAGTTCCCTTGGATGGTGAAAACACAAAGCGAGCAGATTTGCTTCCATCACCAAAGAAAGTAAAGCCGAAATCATCTTGCCCTGCAACAAAAGTTCCACTCAGTTCCAACGTTCTACCTTGGACCGACGAAAGGTTCATACTGCCAGACAAGTTGAATTCACTTTTTTCTATGGCGACATTTGTTCGCATAGCAGTAAGAGCAGCATAAGGTTTCTGCATCAAATTTCCCTGCGAATCCAAAGATACTTCACGAGGCAAACTATAGGTATGCGCATATCCTAACTTGAAGTTTTCCTCAATAGGCAATTTATCCGGTACGATACCAAGCATCAACACCTTACCATCTTTTCTAAAGAAGGTTGGCGATAACAAACCATAGCCATCTTTTGCATAACCTGAGAGTTCTATCGTTTTGGGAGCAACACCATCAGGAGAGAATGTGCCATCCTTACGAATGTTGCCAGTCCAATATAAGGCACGAACTCCCTGGCTCGTTTCCAAAGGAGTTGTTACAAACAACCATTTATCGCCCAATTTCGTAATACTTGGCATTTCCCAGAATTTACCTGATTGAGCCACATCAGTCCCTGAGAAGAAAAGCTTGCCATCATTACTCCACATCCCAGTCTTCGCATCATAACGATGCAAGGTTGTCGTACCATTACCTTTTTTAGACGAACCTACAATCATATAGAGTTTTTTGCCATCACGAAAGAGATAACAATCTCGGAAATCATCATCAAGACCCTTCGGACGTCCCTTGAGAAGCGGATTCTTATCCACCTTTTCCCAATCAAGCAGTCCATCATCCTTTGGTTTTGCTTGTGAAATCATAGCCTTTACATAGTCGGCACTTGTATAAAACAGATTTGGCTTATCTCCAGTCAACTCACTATCTGTGAAAACGCATCCCGACCAACAGCCCTTTTTGTCATACCATTCTTCAGGACTGACAGCCGTCTTAACTTCATACCATTTATACAAATTATCACTGATGATATGTCCCCAATTAAGACGAGACATATAGGGACCATTAGGGTTCTTTTGGAAGAATACATGAAATTTCCCCTTATCATAACAAGCTCCATGAGTTTCATTGGTCCAACCTGCCGATGGCATTCCATGAAACGACGGACGCAAAATATCATTAGCATAGCGGTCTGAAGAATATGCCAGCATAGGCTTTATATCTGTTCTTTCAGAAATGACAGTTTTATCAATCCCTGCATATATTTCGAAATCATCGATCAATCCATTGAAAGTATTTAAATAAAAAGGTCCTGTCTTTACATCATTGTATGCCTTTCCGACATAGAGTTCAGAACTATCACTATCAAAATTACCTTCTAGACATTTTGCAGAAGCTACCTCACTACCATTATTGTACATCACAACGCTTCTGGTATGAGTATCAACCGTCACTACCAAATGATTCCACTGATAACGAGGCAATTTGTTAGGAGACTGTAAAAGAAACGGTTGTCCATTCACATAACCTATAAATGCATAAGTACCACGTGAACCCAATTGAAAAGCAAAGCCCTTGCTATAACCAACAGGCACATTGTCTTCAGAAACCGCCAAATTACCAACCATAGTAGTAAACCACTCTCCATCCACATCAAGCTTCATCATAGGATAGCTCTCTGGAGCAACCCATAAGGAAAACGTCAATCGTGACAAACCATCCAATTTCCTAGAATCCATCTGAGCCTTCAAGAAAGACGAATACCCATCCAAACGCCATGCTTCGCCTTTAACACCTCTTACACATACTGGAGCCAAGACACCATGAACAGGAAAAGACTGTTTGCCAACAGTTTCTACCGTCATACCATTTTCCGTAACTTCCATTGGAAATTGCACCATAAGATTAGGTTGCTGTGCATTTGCAACAATACAAACAGCAAAGAGCCAAGTGCTCATAAGGAGTTTTGAAAGATTGTTCATACTATAAAATGTTTTAATTTACTTCCATATAGACTTCAAGGGATACAACTTCAAAATCATCCGTGTACCTTGCTTGAAAGCGAATGTTGAGATGCCAACTTGATTTTCAGCTGGAAAAGTTTGCATACTGAATACATCCTGACCATCATTGCAGAATATTTCTACACTCGACTTATCCACAAACACTCGCATTCTCAACTTACCATTCTGAGGCATTACTTTTGCATAAGACATACGAGAGAATTTGGGGATATCCACGTCTGAACAATGGGTACGATCTATCACCAAATTATGAGAATCAGTATCATAGCTAACTACCAGTTTCCTTCCTTCACCCATACATAGATTGAATCCAAACACATTTGATTCGTTAACCGAAAACGAAGCATCCATTTCATAAACATTTGACTTTGGAGCAACCATTTTCAGCTTACTCTCACCAACAGGCAAGGTGTAGCTCGCTTCAAGAAGCTTACCTCTCAACTGTTTCAATTCTTCTATCGGATTCTGGAGTAACACGTAATGATTATCCACTCTTTTCAATGCCAGCTTACGAGGAACAGACCAAAATCCCTTGCCATATTGAGAAGGCTGTTGCTGTGCATAATCCCAGGTGGCAACCCATCCCAAAGAAACAACATCCTTCATCGTGCCATCATAATCACGGAATGTTCGAGAAGCATAATAGTCTAATCCTTTATCTACCAGCATCGGCTCTGTGGGATGATTCTGGTCCAAACGGAAAGTCTTCCCATCAAAATCTCCCACGAAATACTGCTCTTGAGCCCAGTTGACAGAAACAACCAAAACCCATTTCTTCGTATCCGGTTCTCCATTCACTACAGAAAGCTGAAACAAATCAGGACATTCCCAACTTTTCTCAGAATCACCAGAAGGTCCGAAATCACTGAGCCATTCCCAATGCTTCAAATCTGCAGACTCGTAAAACTTCACTTTCTTTTCCAAAGCTTTGGCTACAACCATAACCCACTTATGAGTTTTATCACACCAGAAGACTGTTGGGTCACGAAATTCCGTACTCCACAAATCAATCACAGGATTGTTGTCGTAGAGATAATACTTCTCACCATCAGGACTATAAGATATGCCTTGTGCCTGCTTCTTTGTATCATTAGAGAATACCGTAAAAGCAGCAACATAAGTATTCTTTCCGAATCCTGCTGTATTGTTTTTATCAACCAAAGCAGATCCCGTAAAGCAAGCCGTATTAGAATCCACTTGCTGCATAACATTAGAATTTGATTTTTCTGTAAAATGTACCAAATCCTTTGATTCTGCCTTTCCCCACCAATATAAATGATACTTGCCTTGATAATACATCAAGCCACAAGGGTCACCTATCCACCCTTTACTAGGACTAAAATGATATTGAGGACGATATTTCTCATGATAAAGTGAAGGCTGATCCTTCACAGACAAGTTACCAGCATTAGCAGCAACGCTTGCTATAACAAGTAGCCCCCCAGCTAAAATTCTCAAAAGATTGTTCATACTATTCTGTTTTAAATTTCAAAATTGTTTTGTTTGCTGCCACAAAAATAGGCAAAGGTCAGCGATATAAATAGAAAAAATCGTTCCTGCAACAATAATTATGTTACATGAAACGATTTTCTTATCTTT
>ERZ772883.673-NODE-673-length-33227-cov-3.888822_pt1 | contig 33227 bp, 28 predicted proteins | sample MGYA00580575_ERZ772883 | MGnify/ENA primary metagenome ERZ772883 (study PRJEB29015, sample SAMEA2737666) | human gut metagenome | biome: human gut; feature: human-associated habitat; material: faeces | place: China | collected 2012 ...
AGGCAATCAAAAAGCAATGCTTGTAATGTTAACGTTCGGCAGTAAAATTAAATCTTCGCTAATCAATATGCCTTGCGCACTTGATGAAGATTTCAGAAAGAAATTTTATGAGGTTTCGGCTAAATTTTTAACAGGTACACCGCTTACAAATGTTAATTTAGCACTTATTCAAAGCGCAGTCGGTGTGGCAGGCGAAAGGATATTTGATATGCTTCCCGCCCTCACATCGCTTTGTGCGCTGTGTAATGAAGCATCGCACAGTAAATTAACACTTGAAGGTGAAACAAATTTACTTTCACACAGCGAGCTTGGTTCGGATCTTTACAAGATTCTCGGTTTATTAACAGAAAAAAAGCAATTGATGGAGCTGTCAAAAAGCTTTGCAAATTCAAACAGCAAGCAGCTTTTGCTGATAGGTGATGAAAACCCTATATATGAAATGAAAAACACATCCACAGTAATTGCAAAATATAATTACGAAGGCGGGCAAAAAGCTGTTTTAGGTGTTATCGGCTCAATGCGAATTGATTATGAAAGCATATTGCCGAGAATAAATTATATAATCAACACAGTTGATACACTTCTTTCAAAGAAAGGGGCATAAAATATGAGTAAAAAGAAAGATAACGAAGAAAAAGAAGTAAAAACACAGGCAGAAAAACAAGAGGAAAAAGACACTGAAGCTACCGATAAGGCAGAAAAAAACGCAGAAGAAAATCCGCTTGAAAAAGAACTTAAAGATACAAAAGAGCAGCTTTTAAGAGTAACTGCCGAATATTCAAACTTCCGCAAACGCAGTGAAAAAGAAAAAAATGAAAGCTTTGCTTTCGCTACAATTAAAGCTGTGTCGGAAATTCTTGCCACTGTTGATAACCTTGAAAGAGCAATTGCAAGTGAGCAGGAAGATTACGAAGGACTTAAAAAGGGTGTTCAGATGACCTATGATGGTCTTATGGCATCACTTGAAAAATTAGGTGTTACAGCCTATGGAGAACAAGGTGAGCAGTTTGACCCAAATCTTCATCACGCAGTAATGCATATTGATGATGATTCGCTTGATGCAAATGTAATCACAGATGTATTCCAAAAAGGCTATAAATATAATGACAAAGTTGTAAGACCTGCAATGGTTAAAACAGCAAACTAATAATACAAATTCAGGAGGAAAAAGATTATGGCAAAGATTATAGGTATTGATTTAGGTACAACAAACAGTTGCGTAAGTGTTATTGAAGGCGGTGAGCCGGTAGTAATTCCTAACGCAGAAGGTGCAAGAACAACTCCGTCAGTAGTTGCATTTTCAAAAGACGGTGAAAGAATGGTAGGTAATGTTGCAAAGCGTCAGGCTATCACAAACCCTGAAAAAACCATTTCTTCAATTAAAAGACATATGGGTTCAGACTACAAGGTAAACATTGACGGTAAGGCTTATACCCCACAGGAAATCAGTGCAATTATTTTGCAGAAATTAAAAGCAGACGCAGAAGCTTATCTCGGCGAAAAAGTAACAGAAGCAGTTATCACAGTTCCTGCTTACTTTACAGACTCACAGCGTCAGGCTACAAAGGATGCAGGTAAAATTGCAGGCCTTGATGTTAAGAGAATTATCAACGAGCCTACTGCTGCCGCACTTGCTTTTGGTATTGATAAAGAAGATGACCAAAAAGTAATGGTATATGACCTTGGCGGCGGTACATTCGATGTATCTATCATTGAAATGGGCGACGGTGTTCAGGAGGTTCTTGCAACAGCAGGTAACAACCACCTTGGCGGTGATGATTTTGATAAGAAAATTATGGACTACATTGTAGCTCAATTTAAAAACGAAACAGGTATTGACCTTTCAAACGATAAAATGGCTATGCAGAGAGTTAAGGAAGCTGCTGAAAAAGCAAAGATTGACCTTTCAGGTATGACAACAGCTCAGATTTCACTTCCTTTCATCACAGCAGATGCAACAGGCCCTAAGCACCTTGAAACAACTCTTACAAGAGCTAAATTCAACGAAATGACAGCTGACCTTGTTGAAGCAACAATGGGTCCTGTTCGCCAAGCAATGCAAGATTCAGGCCTTTCAATGAACGATATTGACAAGATTTTGCTTGTCGGCGGTTCAACAAGAATTCCTGCAGTACAGGAAGCTATTCAAAAATTCAGCGGTAAAGAACCATTCAAGGGTATCAACCCTGATGAATGTGTTGCTATGGGTGCTGCCCTTCAGGGCGGTGTACTCGGCGGCGATGTTAAAGGACTTCTTCTTCTTGATGTTACCCCGCTTTCACTTGGTATTGAAACTATGGGCGGTGTAAACACAGTAATTATTGAAAGAAACACTACTATCCCAACAAAGAAGAGCCAGATTTTCTCAACTGCCGCAGATAACCAAACTTCTGTTGAAGTTCATGTACTTCAGGGTGAAAGAGAATTTGCTAAAGATAATAAAACTCTCGGTATGTTCCACCTTGATGGCATTCTTCCTGCAAGAAGAGGTGTGCCTCAAATCGAAGTAACATTTGATATTGATGCTAACGGTATTGTTCATGTTTCAGCTAAAGACCTTGGCACAGGCAAGCAACAGGAAATTTCTATCACAGCTTCATCTAACATGAGCAAGGAAGATATTGATAAAGCTGTAAAGGAAGCAGAACAATTTGCTGAAGAAGATAAGAAGAAGAGAGAATCAGTTGATCTTCGTAACAACGCTGACCAAATGGTTTACCAAACTGAAAAGCTTATCAGCGAAGACGGTGACAAATTCTCAGCAGATGATAAATCAGCACTTCAAACAAAGGTTGATGCATTGAAAGAAGCACTTAAGGGTGATAATGAAGATGCAATCAAATCAGCACAGGAAGACCTTCAAAACAAGTTTTATGAAGTTTCACAAAAGCTTTATGAAGCTGCACAGCAGGCACAGGGCGGCGCACAGGCAGGCCCACAGGGTGCAGGATATGACCCAAATGCACAGGCACAAGGCGGCGGTCAGGAATATACTGACGCTGACTATACCGAAGTTGATGACAACTAAGTCTTGACATCATAATAAATTATTATATAATACCTAAGAGGCTGTCTTATATTAGACAGCTCTCTTTTGGTAAATGAACATAAAAGAAAGGGTTAAAGTATATGCCTGAAGATAAAAGAGATTATTACGAAGTGCTTGGCGTAAACAAAAACGCAAGTGACGACGAAATCAAAAAAGCATACAGAAAAACGGCAAAGAAATACCACCCTGACTTAAACCCGGATAATCCTGAGGCTGAAGCCAAGTTTAAAGAATGTAACGAAGCTTATGAAGTTCTTTCAGACCCACAGAAAAAAGCACGCTATGACCAATTCGGCTTTGCCGGTGTTGACCCTAACTACGGTGCAGGCCAGGGCGGCGGCTTCGGCGGTGGATTTGGCGGCGGCTTTGACGGCGATATTGATTTAGGTGACATTTTTTCATCATTCTTCGGCGGCGGATTTGGCGGCAGCTCGCGAAATCCTAATGCCCCGTCAAGAGGTCGTGACATACAGGCATCAGTCACTCTTACATTTGAAGAAGCTGCAAAAGGCTGCAAAAAAACTATTGAAGTTATGCGTGTTATGGACTGCAGCGAATGCGGCGGCACAGGTGCGGCAAAAGGCACAACCCCTACCGTATGCCCTGAATGTCACGGTTCAGGTGTGCAAACAGTTTCACAGCGTACACCGCTTGGTGTAATGAGTACACAGCGTACCTGCTCACGCTGCGGCGGTACAGGTAAAATAATCAATACGCCTTGCCAGAAATGTAACGGAAAGGGTAAAGTCAGAACCAGAAAGAAAATTGAAGTCAATATACCTGCCGGTATTGATAATAACCAAATAGTTAATGTGCGCGGCTTTGGTAACGCAGGTTCTAACGGTGGCCCATCAGGTGACCTTAAAGTTATTATCAGCATTAAAAAGCACGCATATTTTAAGCGTGACGGTTATGATGTATGGTTTGATAAGCACATTTCCATTGTTGAAGCAACACTTGGTGCAGAGGTTGAAATACCTACTCTTGAAGGAAATGTCAAGTTGAACATTCCTGCCGGTACACAACCGGGCGAAGTCTTTACACTTAAAGGCAATAAAGGTATCTCCCGCTTAAACGGTATGGGCAAAGGTGATGAACATGTAAGGATAATTGTTGATATTCCTAAAAATGTTACATCCGAACAAAAGCAACTTTTAAAAGAATTTGACAAAACCTATGTTCCGCCGAAAAACAGCGGAAAAGAAGGCTTTTTTGATAAATTTAAAAAGAAATAAAAAATAGCCGAGAATTTTATCTCGGCTATTTTTTTATTGACAAATTATGATTATTGTGCTAATCTGATTGTGGTTAGTTAATGCTAACCTGCGGAGGTGTGTTTGTATGATTAAAACTACAATAGGAATAGCTGGTATGATGTGTGGAATGTGCGAATCGCACATCAATGATGTAATAAGGCGCGAATTTAAAGTTAAAAAAGTAAATTCATCGCACACAAAAGGAATTTCCGAAATTATAAGCGAAAATGAAATAGATGAAGAAAAAATAAAAAAAGCAATCGCTGATACCGGCTATGATGTTACAAGTTTTAAATCAGAGCCTTATGAAAAAAAGAAAGGTATTTTTTCTTTCCTTTCAAAATAATGATATAAAAAAGAAGTTCAGTCAAAAGACTGAACTTCTTTTTATGTAGCTTCTATATTTTCAAAAACGCTCTTTTTAATTTCTATTACTTAAATTCGTCCATCTTATGAAAGCTTTGAAATTACCTCGTCGCGATTTAATTTGCACTTTCTTGCGTTTTCATTATGAGGAACTGCACGAAGAATTTTACCGTCATAACGGGATACAAGATAATCACACTTATTTCCGTCAATATCAAGTGACTCAAGCGAATATTTTTCTGCAAGAGGTACTTGCTTTTTAAGATTTGACTTTTCTGTAAGCGCACCAGTCGGGCAAAGACTTACGCAAAGTCCGCAGTTGGTACACTTTGTTTGGTCAAGCGGGAGTGCAAAAGCAGGTGTAACACTTGTTTTGAAGCCACGACCTAAGAGTCCGAGTACACTGAGTTCTTCAACCTCACGGCAAGAACGAACACAAAGGCCGCAAAGAATACATTTAGCAGTATTTCTTTCAATAAACGAATTTGCATCCTTGGTATATTTTTGTGGCATTTCACCGGCGAAACGCTCCGGATGAATATCATACCTCTGCGCAACATTCAAAAGCTTACACTTGAAATATTCGCGGCATCCGCATTCAAGGCATCTTTCAGCTTCTTTTTGTGCCTGCGAAACAGTAAGGCCGAGTGAAACTTCATCAAAGCAAGCCTTTCTCTTTTCGGCAGGTAAAACTTCGGCAACTATCTGTGCCTCTTTAGTTTTGCCTGAAAAATCAATTTTATCCTCATCACGCTTGCTGATATAAGGCTCTGTAAAATCAAGCTTTTCGCCCTTTAAATATGCGTCAACAACTTTTACGCACTTGTCAGCTTCGCCGATTGCGGCAATAGCAATTGATGCACCTTTGTTTGTAGCATCACCGATTGCAAATACACCGTCAAGATTTGTAAGAAATGTATCTTCATCGGCAGATATTGTTCCTCTTTGTGTAAGTTCAACAGTATCTTTAAAATCATCCGAGTCAAGCTTCTGACCGATTGCCATAATCACACTGTCAAGTTCAAGATATTCCGTCTTACCCTCAATTGCAACCGGGCGTCTTCTGCCTGATGCGTCAGGCTCACCGAGTTCCATAAGCTGAAGTGTCATACCGCTTACTTTTCCGTTTTGTGAGTGAATTTCAAGCGGATTTGTGAGGAATTTATATGTAACTCCCTCTTCCTTTGATTCCTTAATTTCAATTTCTTCGGCAGGCATTTCCTTTTCGGTTCTTCTGTAAATTACATAAACTTCTTTTGCGCCGAGGCGAACAGCAGTTCTGCAAGCGTCCATAGCAGTGTTACCGCCGCCGCAAACAGCAACTTTTTCGCCTATTTCAACAGCCTTACCCTGAATAACACTTCTAAGAAAATCTATACCGCCGTATACACCTTGTGTATCTTCACCCTTAACTCTCATCGGAGTGGATTTCCAAGCACCAGGAGCAAGAATAACCGCGTCATTCACACTCTTAAGATTTTCAATAGTAATATCACGGCCAAGCTTAACATTGTTGCAAAGGCGAACACCTGTTTTTTCAATAATCTTGATTTCACTGTCAAGAACTTCCTTTGGCAAACGGTATTGCGGAATACCGTATCTGAGCATACCGCCCATTTTATCCATCATATCAAAAACAGTTACTTCGTGGCCAAGCTGTGCAAGGTAATAAGCAGCAGTAAGTCCTGCAGGTCCGCCACCTACGATTGCAACCTTTTTGCCTGTTTTCTCTGCTGTTTTGGGAATGTAGCTGTCACCTTTTAAATCAAGGTCGGCAGCAAAGCTCTTAAGCTGAACTATATTTATAGGTTCATCTACTTTTCCTCTTCTGCAAGCCTTTTCACAAGGGTGCGGGCATACTCTGCCGATAGACGCAGGAAGCGGAATTTTGTTTTTAATAAGCTTTAATGCCGAGTCAAATTCACCGTTTGCAATAAGACCTACATAACCCTGGCAATCTGTATTTGCAGGGCAGGCAAGCTGGCATGGTGCAATGCAGTCGCCGTCATGGGCAGACATTAAAAGCTCCATAGCAATTTTTCTTGATTTAATAACTCTTTCACTTTCGGTATTGATTACCATTCCATCACTTACTTTTGCCGAGCAAGAACGGAGAAGCTTCGGTATACCCTCGGCCTCTACAACACAAAGTCCGCAAGCACCGTAAACTTCAACTGCTTCATCATAGCAAAGGGTAGGAATATAAATTCCGTTTTGCCTTGCCGCTTCAAGAATGGTACTGCCGGCAGGAGCAGTAATTTCCTTACCGTTAATAGTTAATTTTACATTTTCCATTTTATCTGCTCCCTCCTTACTTTCTTACTACTGCGCCAAAGCGACATGTAGCAATGCATTTACCGCATTTAATACATTTGTTTACATCAATTGTGTGTGCCGATTTAACTTCGCCGGAAATTGCATTTACAGGGCAATTTCTTGCGCAAAGTGTACAGCCTTTACATTTATCTTTATCAATAGAATATTCAATAAGTGATGAACATTCGCCCGCAGGGCATTTCTTTTCGTTAATATGTGCTTCATATTCATTACGGAAATATTTAATAGTAGTTAATACAGGGTTTGGCGCAGTTTGGCCCAAGCCGCAAAGCGCACCGTCTTTAATTCCGTAGCAAAGCTCTTCAAGAAGCTCAACATCACCGTCTTGCCCCTCACCGTTTGTAATTCTCGTAAGAATTTCAAGCATTCTCTTTGTACCGATACGGCAGTGAATACATTTACCACAACTTTCCTTTGCAGTAAAATCAAGGAAGAATTTAGCCATACCGACCATACATGTACCTTCATCCATTACAACCATACCGCCTGAACCCATAATTGCACCTGTTGCACCGAGTGCCTTGTAATCAATTACGGTATCAATAAGTTCGGCAGGAATACAACCGCCCGACGGGCCGCCCATCTGCACAGCTTTAAATGCCTTATCACCCTTCATTCCGCCGCCAATATCAAATATAACATCGCGAAGAGTTTTACCCATAGGAATTTCAACAAGTCCGCTTCTTTTAACTTTACCTGTTACAGCAAATACTTTTGTACCCTTTGAACCTTCTGTACCCATACTTGCAAAAGCTTCGCCGCCGTTATTTATAATCCAGCTTACATTTGCAAATGTTTCAACATTGTTGATGTTAGACGGCTTTCTCCAATAACCGCTTTGTGCCGGAAACGGAGGTTTTAACCTTGGCATACCCCTGTGACCTTCAAGTGATTCAATAAGTGCTGTTTCCTCACCGCAAACAAATGCGCCTGCACCTGCTTTAATGGTCATTTTACAGCTGAAATCTGTACCGAGGATATTATCACCCAAATAGCCTGCTTCGGTTGCCTGCTCAATAGCTCTTTCAAGCCTTTTAATAGCAAGCGGATATTCGGCTCTGACATATACTACCGCATTTTTTGCACCGATTGCATATGCACCGATAAGCATACCCTCAATAAGAGTATGCGGGTCAGATTCAATTACAGCCCTGTCCATAAATGCACCCGGGTCACCCTCATCCGCATTGCAAATAAGATATTTTTCTTCACCGTCACTCTGCCTTGCCGCATTCCACTTAAACCAAGTCGGGAAGCCTGCACCGCCGCGGCCTGCAAGACCTGATGTTTTAATAACTTCAATAACATCTTCCGGTGTCATTTCATTGAGAACTTTTTTAATAGCAGTATAACCGTCAGCCTGAATAAAATCTTCAATTTCATCAGGATTTATAATACCGCAACGGCGAAGAGCAATACGAGTTTGCTTATTTAAAAATTCTTTATCTTCATCAGATACAAGAAGCGGGGCAATTGCATTTTCATCCCCTGTTTTTGCATATTCTGCAATTTTCTTCGCATCATTTTCTGTTACACGAACAAGGCGTTTTACTTCCTTTCCGTCTTCATAAATATCAACAATCGGTTCAAGGTAGCACATACCTATACAACCTGCAATGGTAAGCATGGCACCGTTCAAATCTTCCTTTAATAATGCCTGCCTTACTTTTTCAGCGCCTGCTGCAATACCGCAAGAACCTTCACCTACAACAATTTTCATCATTCTGCCTCCCTCAATTCTTTAAGTATTTTCTTTGTTTTTTCAGGAGTGAGTGAGCCGTATGTATTCTCGTTAATCATCATAACCGGTGAAAGAGAACAACATCCGAGGCAGGCAACACACTTAAGTGAAAATAATCCGTCTTCAGTGGTTTCCCCGTCTTCAATTCCAAGTTCATCCTTAATTGTTTGCAATATAAGTTCACTTGAATTAACATGGCAGGCAGTACCTTGGCAAAGCATAATAAGATACTTGCCCACAGGTGTCAGGCGAAATTGGGTATAAAATGTTGCAACGCCCATAATTTCACTTTCTGCAATGCCTGTCCTTTCACTTATATAAATAATAGCTTCTTTCGGCAAATAGCCGTAAGTTTCCTGAGTTTTTTGTAATATGGTAATCAGTGAGCCTTTAACCTTAGCAAGTTCATCAAGAACTCCCTCTATCTGCTTGAGGTCAATCTTCTGTTCCACAAAAACACCTCCGTAAGTTAATATAAGCCGACAAAAAGCGGCAAAATTTTCAGTTTAAAGATTAAACAGTAATATAATACCGTATTATATCAAATCTTGCAAGTTTATATCTAAAATTAAATATTTATTTAATATATTGTTAATTTGTGCTAATTATAAGGCATATTTTTCAACTGCTTTTGCAACTCCGTCTTCACCGTTGGAGCTTGTAATAAATTTTGCGTGGCTTTTACATTCATCCGTACCGTTTTCCATAGCAAATGAATATTTTGCAAAATCAAGCATCGGGCAATCATTTTCCGCATCACCGAAAGCCATTACTTCATCTGCTCCAATACCCATATTTTTGCATATTCCCAAAACAGCACTGCCTTTATTCGCAGTCGGTGATGTAGCTTCAACCGTACCCGGTAAGCTTGAGCATACATCAAGCCCGAATTCTTTAAGCTTTGCACTTATGTTTTCAAGCTTTTTTTCATACACACCGTAAAATGTTATCTTTTCTATTCCTTTTCCGTCTTTTGCCATGAAATCCAAAAGTGATTCATACCCGTCCATTGTTTTGGTGGCTTCATCAATAAATTTTTGCGGCAAATTCATATTTTGAAAAAGGCTTTCCGTTTTGAGCTGATAGCAGGTTCTTCCATTTGCATAAATTTCAAAAAATACTTTTTCGCCCAAAAAATACTCCACTATTTCTTTGGCTTTTTCATACGGTATAAGATCGGCGTGAATAATTTTTTCTTCATTTTTGTCATACACGCACGCACCATTTGAATAAATAATATAATCAACAAAAGGTACTTGGCTGATAACATTATCAATCAGCACCATAGATCTGCCCGTAGCAACTGCAAGCCTTATGCCTTTATCGTGTGATGATTTGAGCGCATCATAAGTTCTTTTAGTTACTGTTAAATGGTCAGGTGCCATAAGTGTACCGTCAAGGTCGGTAGCAATAAGTTTAATGCTCATTTTTATCTCCTAATAATATAAAAATTATTCTTACTGCATTATAGCATCAAACTCAATATTTTTCTATACTGTATTTTATACAAAGACTATACACCAAAGCACAAAAAAATTGTGTACCAAGCATCAAAACAGCCCACATTTCATCAAATTCAAAGCAGGCAATTTTATCACTGTTATTATAAATTTCAAAGCCTTTGAAAATATTGATTTTTACATCTAAATTTACAAAATCCACCCTCTTTGTTATAACTTCAAAAAGCCTTTTAATCTTAATCTTCATTTTTATAATTCTTATGATTTTATTTATCAAACATTTCATCATATAATTTTATGCGACGATGTTTTTTAAAATGCAAATATGTATACTATGTATAAATATTATATCATTTCACTTTTATTTGGCATTTTTATACTCGATTTTAACTTCTTATATGAATTTTGTGTATGCTTATACATTTCTGTTTGACAATGTGTATCATAACTGCTATAATACTTCTTGTGTCAAAGGCGGCACATTCAGAGTTTAATTTCAATATTTTGATATTACACTCTGTTTTTTTACATAAAACTATTTTATAACTATGGAGGTTTTAGCAATGAAGTATTCAGAGAGGGTACTCGAAGAGTTAAAGAAAACCAATCCTTATCAGCCTGAATTTATCCAGGCTGCAACAGAAGTTCTTGAATCATTATCACCTGTTGTTGATAATGACCCAAGATATGAAAAAGCAGGTCTTCTCGAAAGACTTGTTGAGCCGGAAAGAACAATTATGTTTCGTATTCCTTGGGTTGATGATAACGGCGAAGTTCATGTAAACCGCGGTTACCGTGTTCAGTTCAACTCTGCTATCGGCCCATACAAGGGAGGTTTAAGGCTTCATCCGAGCGTTAACCTTTCAATCATTAAGTTTTTAGGTTTTGAGCAGATTTTCAAAAACAGCCTTACAGGCCTTCCAATCGGCGGTGCCAAGGGTGGTTCTGACTTTGACCCTAAGGGTAAGAGCGATATGGAAATTATGCGTTTCTGCCAGGCATTTATGAATGAACTTTACAAATATGTCGGCGCTGACGAAGACGTTCCTGCAGGTGATATCGGTACAGGCGCTCGTGAAGTAGGTTATCTTTACGGTCAGTACAAAAAACTTACTAACAGAAGTGAGGGTGTTCTCACAGGTAAGGGATTAAGCTTCGGCGGTTCACTTGCAAGAACCGAAGCTACCGGTTACGGCCTTGTTTATATTACAGAGGAACTCTTAAAAGACCACGGCAAAAATATTAAGGATGCAAGAATTGCTGTTTCAGGTTCAGGTAATGTTGCAATCTATGCAATTGAAAAAGCCGAGCAGCTTGGTGCAAAAGTAATTTCTTGCTCTGATTCATCAGGCTATATCATTGATGAAAACGGTATTGATGTTAAAACTCTTAAGCAAATCAAGGAAGTTGAAAGAAAGAGAGTTAAAGAATACCTTAAATACCACCCTGAAGCAACTTACGGTGAAGGTTCAGTTTGGGATAATGTTATTTGCGATGTTGCCCTTCCTTGTGCAACTCAAAATGAAATCAACAAAGCAGAAGCTCAAAGGCTTGCAGATTCAGGCTGCTATGCAGTTTGCGAAGGTGCAAATATGCCTACTAATGCCGAAGCTACCGAAGTATTCCTTCAAAGAGACATTCTTTTCATTCCTGGCAAGGCTTCAAATGCAGGCGGTGTTGCAACTTCTGCTCTTGAAATGGGTCAAAACTCAATTCGTTCAAGCTGGACATTTGATGAAGTAGACGCAAAGCTTAAAGGAATTATGATTAACATTTATTATCATATGAAAGAAGCTTGCGACCAATTTGACGCAAAGGATAACTTTGTTGTAGGTGCAAATATTGCCGGCTTTATGAAAGTTGCAGACGCAATGATGGCTCAAGGTATTGTATAATAAATTATATCTTAAAGCACGGGCTTATGCCCGTGCTTATTTTTTGCAAATTTGTAATTGACAAAAAGGAAACTTTATGTTAAACTATCAATAGTTAGTTTTAGCTAACTTACTTGTGGCGGCGAAAGTCGTCTTTATTTTGAAATCCAAGTTAGTTTAATCTAACTTTTTTTTAGTAAAGGAGTAATATTATGGTAATAAGCGAATCGGTAGAGGATTATTTGGAATCAATCCTCGTTTTGCAAGAAAAAAACGGATATGTAAGGAGTGTTGATATTGCAAATCATCTTGAAATATCAAAAGCAAGCGTATCAATTGCAATGAAAAACCTTAAAGAAAATAAATTTGTAAAATTCGCGGATAACCACGAAATCAAATTAACACCCACAGGGCTTGAAATTGCAAAAAGTGTATATGAAAAGCACCTTATGTTCAGTGAATTTTTTTACAAACTCGGTGTACCTAAAGATATTGCAACACGTGATGCCTGCAAAATTGAACATGCAGTATCCAAAACTACATTTAATGCAATAAAATCATTCGTTCAAAAGCATAGCTGCGAATTAAACAGCAACAATGAATAATTAAAGAAAGTAGTTCTAATAATGATAGAAGAATACTTAATCGGCCACTGTTCACCCACACTAGCATCATTAAAGACAGCTAATTTGATGAACATTCCGTTTGACTCAATTGAAAATTTAGAAAATTCCGTCTTTCAAACTAACGAAAAACTGAAAAACAAAGGTGTTGAACTGCTGATATTAAAAAAGTGCAGTAACACTGCCCTTGTATATGCATACAGAAAAGATAAATTGCAAAATGATTTAAACAAAAACAAGGTAGATGAGTTTTTAAAATTTTACGGATATGAATCAAATGATGCCGATTACTGCATATCAAAGCTTAAATCGCGCTTGAAAAACAGTGCTTCATTTCCGCACGAAATCGGTATTTTTCTCGGGTATCCGCTTTGCGATGTAATAGGATTTATTGAAAACGCAGGGCAAAACAGCATATGTTCCGGCTGCTGGAAAGTATATTGCAATGAATGCGAAGCAATAAAAACATTTAAAAAATTTGAAAAATGCAAAAGAATCTATCAAAAATTATGGTTACAAGGTCGCAGCATTGTAAAACTCACTGTTACGACATAATATATAAAAACAGAAAGGAGCATTATGAGTAAAACAGCTATTGTATATTGGAGCGGTACGGGTAACACCGAAGCGCTTGCAAATAAAATTTACGAAAGTGCAAAAAGCCTTGGCAAAGATGTGCAAATTTTTACAGCAGGAGAATTTTTAGAAGATAAAGTTGGTGAATTTGATACCGTAATTTACGGTTGCCCGTCAATGGGATGTGAACAGCTTGAAGATTTTGAATTTGAACCTATGTTTGAAAGCTGCAAGCCAAAGCTGAAAGATAAAAGCATTGCCCTGTTCGGCTCTTACGGCTGGGGCGGCGGTGAATGGATGCGCCAATGGGAAGATGATTGCAGAAATATAGGTGCAAACCTTATTTTTGAAAGCATAATTTGCAACGACGCACCCGACGACGAAGCCTTGTCAAAATGTGAAGAACTCGCAAAAACATTATAAAAGTATAAAAACGCAACGATTTAATCGTTGCGTTTTATCTTTTTGCACATATATATTGCTATCAAAAGCACTATCGGGAAAATCGTTCCTGCAAAAAATCCTATTTTCATATTATCATTAAATCTATTTGAAATAAAGCCGACAAGCCCCGGCCCTGCTGTACAGCCCAAATCGCCGCCGAGCGCAAGCAGCGCAAAAAGTGCAGTGCCTCCCCTTTTGCTTGATCCCGAAGCTTTGCTGAAAGAACCCGGCCACATAATTCCTACCGAAAGTCCGCATACAGCACAGCCTATTAAGCTGACTGCATTATTCGGCACAAGGCTGATTATAAGATATGACGCAGCGCATAAAACCGCACTTATATTCATAAATTTATCAAGCTCAATTTTATCACCGAATTTTCCGTAAAACGCTCTTGATATACCCATAAGGCAGGCAAATGCCATAGGCCCTGCAAGGTCACCTACCGTCTTGCTTACACCAAGTCCTTTTTCTGCAAAAGCAGATGCCCACTGGCTTACACCCTGCTCACTTGCACCGGCACATACCATCATTACAAATAATATCCAAAATAATTTGTTTTTACAAAGTTGAAGTATGCTCATTCCCGTTTCGCCCTCTTCATTAAGAGAAGCAAAAGGTGCTTTCATAAAAACAAATGCATTTATTATAGGTACAACGGACCATAAAACAGCAAGTATTTTCCAATTCCCTATATTAAAAATCGAAAAAAACAATGTTGAAATTAAAACTACACCCATTTGCCCCCAGCAGTAAAAGGAATGAAGAAGACTCATTGCTTTTTCCTTATTATCAGTCGGGCATGCTTCAACAACAGGGCTTACAAGCACTTCAAGAAGCCCGCCGCCCACTGCATAAATCATTACAGCCAAAAGCAAGCCTACAAATGAATTGCTTAAAATACCGGGTAAAAAAGTCAGTCCCATAAGCCCTAAAGCGCATAAAAAATGCGCAATTATCATTGATGGCTTATATCCGATTTTGTCAATAAATTTTGCTGAAACCAAATCAACAAAAAGCTGAATAAGAAAATTTACGGTTACAAGAACGGTTATTTTTGAAAGCGGAATATTAAATTCATTTTGAAAAGTTACAAAAAGCAAAGGTGCAAAATTATTAACTATTGCCTGCACTATATATGCTAAAAAGCAGGCATTTACCGTTATTTTATATTTATTTTCAGTCATCCAAATAAAGCTCCAACTGTTTGTTTTTAAAACTTTTCTTTACATCAATTATTCTTTGGTTGCTTGAACCTCTGAAAACAAGCGATATATCCTTTTTGTCTTCAATATACGGCCCATCTACAAGAACATCAATAAGTGAAAGCATTTCACTGCTTATTGGTGTAAATGCCCTTGAATTTGCCCTTTTTCCCATAATTTCTTCAAGAGTAAAACCGGTGTAGCACCAAATTGTTTTGTTCGGAAAACGCTCTTTAAACATTATAAGAAAAGGAAGTAAAACTTTTTGATTTTCCGGTTCAAACGGTTCACCGCCTAAAAGTGATAAACCGTTTATCCAATCAGGCGCGCAGGAGTCGAATATTTCCTCCATTGTTTCTTCGGTAAAAGGCTTGCCGAATGAAAAATCCCAAGTCTGCTGATTAAAGCAATTTTTGCAATGGTGCCTGCACCCCGAAACGAAAAGTGAAGTGCGCACACCCTCACCGTTTGCAATGTCATTCTTTTTTATTTCACCGTAATTCATATGAATACCTCACATTATCAAAAAAGACCGATTAGATTTTCCAATCGGTCAATTTTTAATTATAAATGTAATACTCTTTCCTTAATTTCCTGAGTTCTGCCCTGATTCCAAAACTGAGTTCCGATATAGCCGCAAGTTCTTCTTGCAACATTCATTTTTTCTTGATCCTCATTTCCGCATTTCGGACAATGCCAAATAAGTTTACCGTCTTCATTTTCAACTATCTGAATTTCGCCGTCATAACCACAGCATTGGCAATAGTCACTCTTTGTATTAAGCTCGGCATACATAATATTATCATAAATATATTTCATAACCTGTAATACAGCAGGAATATTATTTTGCATATTAGGCACTTCAACATAGCTGATAGCACCGCCCGGAGAAAGACGCTGGAATTCCGATTCAAATTTAAGCTTTGTAAATGCATCAATCTTTTCCGCAACATGAACATGATATGAATTGGTAATATAATTTCTGTCTGTTACACCCGGAATTTTGCCGAATCTCTTTTGCAGGCATTTAGCAAATTTATATGTTGTTGATTCAAGCGGAGTACCATAAATACTAAAGTCAATATTGGTTTCTTCTTTCCACTTTTCGCAAGCTTCATTCATATGCTCCATAACATTAAGTGCAAAAGGCTTACCTTCAGGGTCTGTATGTGATTTACCGGTCATATATTTTGTGCATTCATAAAGGCCTGCATAACCAAGTGAAATTGTTGAATAGCCGTCATAAAGAAGCTTGTCAATCTTTTCACCCTTTTTAAGCCTTGCAAGCGCACCGTGCTGCCAAAGAATAGGCGCAGCATCACTCAATGTGCCTTTAAGCCTGTTATGGCGGCACATAAGCGCACGATAGCAAAGTTCAAGCCTTTCATCAAATATTTTCCAAAACTTTGTCATATCCCCGCCTGATGAGCAAGCAACATCAACAAGGTTAATTGTTACAACACCTTGGTTAAATCTACCGTAATACTTATGCTTTTTAGGGTCATAATTTTTAGCGTTGGCAATATTGCCGATGCCGTTTTCGGTAAATCTGTCAGGTGTTAAAAATGAGCGGCAACCCATACAGGTATATACATCACCTTTAAGGTTTTTCATTACCTTTTCGCTGATATAATCAGGTACCATTCTTTTAGCAGTGCATTTTGCAGCAAGTTCTGTTAAATAGAAATACGGTGAATTATCTGTAATATTATCATCTTCAAGAACATAAATGAGCTTCGGAAATGCAGGTGTAATCCAAACTCCGTCCTCATTTTTAACGCCTCTTATTCTTTGCTTTAATGTTTCTTCAATAATAAGCGCAAGGTCTTTCTTTTCCTGCTCGTTCTTAGCTTCGTTAAGATACATAAATACAGTTACAAAAGGAGCTTGGCCATTTGTAGTAAGAAGTGTTACAACCTGATATTGAATAGTTTGCACACCTCTTGAAACCTCGTCATGAAGCCTTTTTTCCGTGAGTTTAGCAATCTGCTCTTCGCTCATAGCAATATTAAGCTCTTCGCTTTCGGCCTCAACTTCTTTTCTGATTTTTTTACGGCTTACATCTACAAAAGGTGCAAGATGTGAAAGTGAAATTGACTGGCCGCCGTACTGGCTTGATGCAACCTGAGCAATAATTTGAGTTGCAATATTGCACGCAGTTGAAAAACTATGCGGCTTTTCAATCATAGTTTCACTGATAACGGTACCGTTTTGAAGCATATCTTCAAGATTAACAAGGTCGCAGTTGTGCATATGCTGTGCAAAGTAATCCGCATCGTGAAAATGGATTAAACCCTGCTCATGAGCGTCAACAATATCCTGCGGCAAAAGAATTCTTTTAGTAATGTCTTTTGATACTTCACCTGCCATATAATCACGCTGAACGGAATTTACGGTAGGGTTTTTATTGGAATTTTCCTGCTTTACTTCTTCGTTATTACATTCAATAAGAGATAAAATCTGATTATCGGTAGTATTCGCCTTTCTGATAAGAGAACGGTTGTAACGATACTTAACATAAAGCCTTGCAACATCAAATGCGCCTTGTGCCATAATTTGGTTTTCAACAATATCCTGTATTTCTTCTACCGAAAGCGCACGATTTGCTTTAGATATTTTGAACTCAACATATTCTGCAATTTCTACAATTTGGCTTTGTGTAAGTTCTTCCTTTCTGCAAGCAGCATTTGCCTTTGAAACGGCTACAACTATCTTATTCAAGTCAAAATCCACTTCAGAACCGTTTCTTTTAATGATTTTCATTTCCTGACCTCCTAATATATTACAAAAGTGTAACATACACTTTTTCGCGACTGAATCTATAATACCAAATAAGAATATGTATGTCAATAGCAAAAATCTAAAAAAACACAATATATTGTATTTTGTAACATTGCACAAAAAAAATTTACATATATGTAGTTATTGAATAATTATGCAAAATTTGTCGTTTCTACATTGATTTTAAGCCAAATTCACATTTGCAAAATATTACAAAATAGCAAAAAAGAAGCCTTTTTCTCACTTGAAAAAGGCTTCAGACTGTCAAAAAAGTGACTAAAATGCGCCGCATTATAATTGTCATAGACTTATATAGTATGGCAAAGGTTACTCTAGCCAAGGCAAAATCGAAATAGCATTTATACTTTTTGCATTTATATATTGTTATTTATTTATTAAACTTATCCAAAATATTTGACGAGAGAGTATAATATTGGTATAATTATTTGATAGTTATTTTAAAATATATAAATTAAGGAGTGAACAGATTGGAAGCGGCTTTGTCATTTTTAACAGGCATACTCAGATATGTACTTCCCGTTTTAGCTGTAATTATACTTTTCACCTGCATAATATCTTTATTCAGAAACAGGCCGAGACTTCACAAATTAGCTCAGCTTGTTGACCAAAACAACGGTTCGATAATTGACATTGACAGATGGGAAACATCAATAGGAAAAAGTAAATCAAACGATATTGTTTTGCCTATGCCTAATGTTTCGCGTTTTCACGCAGTAATCGCAAAAAAGAGGAAAGAATGGGTTATAACCGATACTTTTTCAAAAACAGGAATTAAAGTTAACAGCAGAGATGTTCACGGAAGTGCTGTTATTGAAGACGGGGATATTATAACAATCGGCTCTATCCCGCTTAAATTTTTATGTGCCGAGGCAGTTTCGGCTCAATCTAAATTGCAAATGAGAAATGAGGCAAGCGAATTGAAACAGAATTCGGGAAATGTGGCTTATGCAGTTTTGGTGGATGTCAAAACTCACAGACCTATATATTTAAGAAAAAAAGATGTGCTTATAGGCAGAGGGCAAGAGGCTGATATTCAAATAAACCTTGATACCGTAAGCAGTGAACACGCAAGAATTCATTTAACTTCGCGCGGCTGGGCGCTTTCTGATTTAAACAGCCATAACGGTACAAAATTAAACGGCAGATTTATAACTCAGCCACAACTCATTTTTGATGAGGACACAATCACCTTCGGTGACAGAGTATTTGTATTTTACGAAAAATAATTAAGGAGAAACGCAATGGCAAACAAGGCTAAAAAAATTCCTCATATCAAGCCGATAAATAATTTTGCAATGCTGTTTGTTTTAAGCATTTTTCAACTTATCACCGGTTTTGAAGCCGCAAGTGTGCATGAGGATTTTTCAACAAAAGCAATTCTTTCCACTTTGGTGCTGATTGCACTTGAGTGGGTTTATGTTACTCTGCTGTATTTTACAGTACACAGAAGAAATTTTGAACTTGAATTTATCGCATTTTTCTTGTCAGGTGTAGGACTTACGGTTATAGGCTCCGTAAATCCCGACGCTTGCTTTAAGCAGTTAATAATTTTAGCAGTAAGCGTAGTTGCATACACTGTATTCACATTTGTTTTGGGTGATGTTGATTTATGTATGAAACTCAGAATGCCGGTGGCAATAGCAGGCATGTTGCTTCTCGCAGTCAACCTTATTTTCGGAACTGAAAAGTACGGTGCAAGAAACTGGATAAGCATAGGTTCATTTACTATGCAGCCTTCTGAATTCGTTAAAGTAGCATTTATTTTCGTAGGTGCGGCAACACTTGAAAAAATACAAACATCAAAAAATATCATTCGTTTCATTATATTTTCAATTGTATGCGTTGGTGCGTTAATTTTAATGCGTGACTTTGGTGCGGCACTCATATTCTTTATCACATTTTTAATAATTGCATTTATGAACTCTGGTGATATAAAAACCGCCGGATTGGCTGTTGCAGCTGCAGGTCTCGGCGGTGCAATCGTAATCAAGTACAAGCCTTATGTAACCGCCCGCTTTTCCGTTTACCGTCACATTTGGGAGGATATTTACGGTAAAGGCTATCAGCAAACCCATATTTTAACAGGTATCGCATCAGGCGGGCTTTTGGGCCTTGGAATCGGAAACGGAAACATACGCAGATTTTTTGATAACTATCTTATCTATACCGATGATGTTTTCGGTGTAATTTGCGAAGAATGGGGATATATTTTCGCACTAGTTCTTGTTTTATCCTTTGTTGCAATTGCTGTATCGGCACTTGTTAATTCAATTGCCGCAAGAAGTACATTTTATTCAATATCGGCAGTTGCCGGCGCAGGAATGCTGCTTTTCCAATGCGCACTTAATATTTTCGGCATAACAGATGTTTTACCTCTTACAGGCGTCACACTTCCGTTTGTAAGCCAGGGCGGTACATCACTTATGAGCTGCTGGCTTGTTTTGGCATATATCAAGGCAAGTGATGTACGCACTTACAGCTATTTGGGAGGTGCTAAGAAGAAATGAAAATGATTACAAGAAGAGGCATTTTCCTTTGGATACTTGTTTTTGCTTTTGTTTTTGGCTTAGGCTTTATGACTTACAGCCTTTTAAGTGATGGTGACAGTTGGGTTATGCAGCCGTACAACAGCCATTTGTACCACAACGGTGAACTGATAGGCGCAGGCAAAATAACCGACAGAAACGGAAGAAGTCTTGCCGAAACAAATAACGGGAAGCGTGAATATAACGATTCATTAACCACCAGAAAAGCTACTTTGCACGCTGTCGGCGACCTTCAGGGATTTATTTCAACCGGCGTTCAAAATGTATATAAAGCAAAGCTTACCGGCTATAATTCACTTACGGGTATTTACAGTGTTATCAAAAACGGAAGCGGAAACGATATGCAGCTTACACTTGATGCAGATGCGTGCGATGTTGCATACAAAGCACTTTCAAATTACAAGGCAGGCACAGTGGGAGTTATAAATTACAAAACAGGTGAAACACTTGTTATGACTTCAACCCCAAGCTATGACCCGCAAAATAAACCGAGTGATATTGATGATAATGACGCTTATTCGGGCGCATATATAAATCGACTTTTAACAGGACTTTACACACCCGGTTCAACATTTAAAATTGTTACCGCAATTTGCGCAATTGAGAATATTCCTGACATTTATGACAGAACCTTTAAATGTACAGGTGAATATGACCCCGGCAGCGGCACACCTATTGAATGTAATGCACGCCACGGTACATTGACTTTTGAGCAGGCACTTGCAAAATCCTGCAACTCTACTTTTGCCCAAATTGCAATTGAACTTGGCCCGCAAAAACTTGCGGACACCGCAAAAGAACTCGGATTAACTTCAAAAGTCACACTTAATAATGATATAGATTCATCAACAGGCAGATTTTTCCTTGAAAGCGAAGATGCCGATGATTATGTAGGATGGACAGGTATAGGCCAGGGTGACACACTTGTATCCCCTATCGCAATGCTGCGCCTTGTGGGTGCAATAGCAAATGACGGTACGGCAGTTTCACTCAACCTTGTTGAAAACTTTGCAACCAAAACGGGCAAAGCGCTGGATATTGGCTTTACCGCAAAGGAAACACCGCTTCTTTCAAGTGATGTTGCCGCTAAAATGAAAAAGCTTTTAAGAAACAATGTTAAAGAGCAATACGGTGATTATAACTACAAAGGGCTTCACCTTTGTGCAAAATCAGGTACTGCTCAAATTGATAATGTTGATTCGCACAATACTGCTTGGTTTGTAGGATTTATGGATGATGACGAACATCCGTATGCATTTGTGGTGCTTGTTGAATACGGTAATTCAGGCTCACAAACAGCAGGCCCAATTGCAAACAAAGTTTTGCAGGCACTTGTAGAAAATGATAATTAAAACAATTTAGGAAGCTTATTATATGCAAAATCAAATCGACAATAATGAAATATATAACGAAAATGAAAAAGAGCGTGCATTTCTAATCAGTGTTGATACCGGCGATTTTGATGCTCTCGTTTCAATAAAGGAGCTTGAAGAGCTTGCCGATACCGCCGGTGCCGAGGTTGTAGGCACATCTATTCAAAAAAGAAATGCCCCCGTTGCCGCAACATTTGTGGGTAAAGGCGCATTATATGAATTTGCACGCTTTTGTGAAAATATGAATGTTGATTTAATTATTGCAGATTCGGAGCTTTCACCTGTTCAAATCAGAAATCTTGAAGATGAAACAAATACAAGAGTGATTGACAGAACCACTTTGATACTCGATATTTTTGCAAAGCGCGCGCGTTCAAAAGAGGGCAAACTGCAAATCGAACTTGCCCAGCTTAAATATTCACTTCCAAGGCTTACCGGAAAAGGTACTCAACTATCGCGACTCGGCGGCGGAATAGGTACAAGAGGTCCCGGTGAAACCAAGCTTGAAAGTGACAAAAGGCATATAAGGCGCAGAATACAGAACATAAAAGCCGAGCTTGACAAAGTTAAAAGCCGCCGTGAAATGATACACGAAAGAAGAAAGAAAAACGGGGCTTTATCCGTTGCAATTGTGGGTTATACAAATGCAGGCAAATCAACTCTTATGAACAAGCTTACCGACGCCGGAGTTTTGCAGGAGGATAAGCTGTTTGCAACACTTGACCCAACAGCAAGAAAATTAAGTTTGCCAAACGGGCAAAGCATTATGCTTATTGATACCGTCGGCTTTATTTCTCGGCTTCCGCACCAGCTTGTTGACGCATTTCGTTCAACCCTTGAAGAAGCAACTTATGCCGATGTCATTTTAAATGTATGCGATGCTTCAAGTATACATTGCTACGAAAACCTTGAAGTAACACATAAAATATTAACATCACTGTTTCCCGATGAAAAAATTGATGTTCCCGTAATAACTGTTTTTAATAAATGTGACATTACGCACAGCCCGTCAACCATAGCATTTCCTTTTGCAGATGCAAAAACGAGCGTAAAAATCAGTGCAAAAACAGGTGAAGGGCTTGAAAATCTGCTCTTATCAATTCAAGAAGCTTTGCCGCAAACTAAAAAAAGGCTTAAAATGCTTATACCTTTCAGCAAAGGTTCAATTATTGCTGATATTAGGCAAGACGGTGTTATTCACAGTGAAGAATACACACCTGACGGAACTTTGATTGACGCAACGGTAGACATTATCTATTTAGAAAAAAACAAACATAATATTGAAATAATTAACGAATAGTTTTGAAAGCTTTTTCATATTATTACTTAGGTGATACCAAGGTATACCCAATTGTATAACCTGAAAGAAAGGCTATGGGAATTTTATGAAAATGCTAACTTTAAAACTGACGCCGAAAAAAATTTTCGGAATTATTCTTTTACTTGTGGGGTTAATTGTAATATCCGTTACTTTTGTGGCTAACCGCACAGGCGAGGTGCAGAGTGTATCTGCAAGCATAAGTGCTAAAACCGACGGTGAAAGGCGAGCTTATTTAAAAAAATACGGCTTTGAACTTGCAAAAGAATGCACGCAAAAAGAAATCACCATTCCTGAAAAATGGAATGATGTATATAATGATTATAACCAAATTCAAAAAAACCAAGGATTTGACTTGACCGATTACAAAGGGCAGAAAGCAACGCTTTATACCTACACCGTAACAAATTACAAAGGTGACGGTGAATATATTGTTGCAGATATGCTTGTATCCGGCGGTGTTTTAATCGGTGGGGATATTTGCAATCCCTCGGCAAAGGACGGATTTTTAATCGGATTTAAGCAAAACACATAATAATATGGAAAGAACAGATAAGATAGTTGCAACCGCACTTCAAATTTCAAGAAAAGATGCCCTCACTCTTATAAAAAAGGGCAGAATTTCTGCAAACGGAAAAATAATAAAAGATGCAAAAACAAAGCTTGACGAAAACAGTGCCGAGCTTTTTTTTGACGATAAGCGTATATACTATAATAAATATGTATACATAATGATGAATAAGCCAAAGGGCGTTATCTCCGCTTCAAACTCAAAAGATGAAAAAACGGTTATTGATATTTTGCCCGATGATATGAAACGCAAAAATTTATTTCCTGCCGGCAGACTTGATAAGGATACAACCGGCTTCTTACTAATCACAGATGACGGTGAACTTGCGCACTCAATATTAAGCCCGAAAAATCATATTCCGAAAACTTATATTGCAAAATTAGACAAACCTTTTGATGAAAATATAATAAAAGAATTTGAAAAAGGCATTGAATTTAAAGATGAAAAATGCTTGCCGGCAAAGCTTGAAACGGTGGGCGGTGACTTTAAAGTCGCAAAAGTAGTAATCAAACAGGGTATGTACCACCAAGTTAAGCGTATGTTTTCCCATTTCAAAATTACGGTACTTGAATTAAAAAGAATAAAAATGGGAGCATTGTGCCTTGATGAAAATTTAAAAGAGGGCGAATGTAAATATCTTGCAAAAGAGGATATTTCTTTACTTAGCCAAAATCAATAACTATGTATTTTATTCATTTTGACAACAATATATAGTATTCTTTGCGGAAAGTTTTTTCCATGATTTACAACTTGCACAAAAAAATGCAACTTTTTTTGTTAAAATGGTTGCAATATGATTAAACTTCTTGTATAATATCAACAAGTGGGGCATATACTTTTTGTGCAATATTTCTTTGTGCATACTGCCCAACCAAACAGAGAGGTGAATATAATGCCAAACAGATTATTCCAAGGAATAGTAAATCAAATGCGTGAAGCAATAGACAGAACAATCGGTGTTGTTGACGAAACAGGTACGGTTATTGCTTGCAGTGAACTCGGCTTAATAGGTGAAGTTCGCAAGGGTGTAGTATCATCAGGTGTATTCGGCACAACTCAAACTTGTGTTGATAATGCAACTTACACTACTTTCGATGTTCTTGTCCGCCCTGAATATGCAGTATTTGTAGACGGAACAGACGAGCTTGCTCACCACTATTCCGCACTTATTGCAGTTGCTCTTGACCAAATCAAGCAAAACAATGATGAAAAATTTGATAGGTCAAACTTTGTAAAAAATGTAATACTTGATAATATTCTGCCCGGCGATATTTATATTAAATCAAGGGAGCTTCATTTTAACAATGATGCTTCAAGGGTTGTATTTTTAATCAGGACAACCCAAGAAACAGAAATTTCTGTTTTTGATATTATTCAAAACTTCTTCCCTGATAAGAGCAAGGATTTTGTAATCAATGTTAACGAAAGTGATATTGCACTTGTTAAAGAAGTAAGGCCGAATGTTGATATTAAGGACCTTGAAAAGCTTGCCCGTTCAATTAACGATACACTTTTATCTGAATTTTACTTCAATGCCGTTATCGGAATAGGCACCTGCGTAACAGGTATTAAGGAACTTGCACATTCGTTTAAAGAAGCACAGGTTGCACTTGAAGTAGGCAAAGTATTTGATACCGAAAAAACTATTATCAGCTATGAAAATCTCGGTATTGCAAGGCTTATTTATCAGCTTCCTACAACTCTTTGCGATATGTTTTTGAAAGAAGTATTCAAGCGCGGTTCAATTGAATCACTTGACCAGGAAACTCTTTTCACAATTCAAAAATTCTTTGAAAACAACCTCAATGTTTCCGAAACTTCAAGAAAACTTTTTGTTCACAGAAACACACTTGTTTACAGGCTTGAAAAAATTAAAAAACTCACAGGCCTTGACCTTAGGGAATTTGATGACGCTATCGTGTTCAAAGTAGCACTTATGGTTAATAAATATTTAGCGTCAAGCCCGGTTAAATATTAAAATCTAACTCATCATTTATAAGATTCCATATAGTTAAAAAAACTCTCCTTCAATTTGAAGGAGAGTTTTAGACTGTCGATAAAGTGGCTAAAGCGCACCGAATAAAAATAAATTAACCTTTTTGCCTCCCTTGCAAAGGGTGCGGGTCTCCGGTGGAGACCTCTGCACAAAGTGCAGAAGCACCGACCGAACCGACAGGTGAGACGGTGGGTGCAACTTGTTGCACTCGAAGGGATTATGAAAAAGAGCTTGGACATCGAGTCCAAGCTCTTTTTTGGCGCTTTTTGTCTTTTGCTCGGGGGCAGTACCATCGTACAGCTCCCACTCGCAAAATACAAAATTTATCTCACTTTCTCAAAATCTACCAGCGTGTAGAAATTTATAATTTGGCTTTTTCTACACGCTGAAACTCTCCTTCACTTATGAAGGAGAGTTTTTTTTAACTAATATCCTCTTTTAGTGCTTCAATAATATTATCACTTTTAAGCTTTCTTACCGAATAAATCATTGTTATTAAGATAAGAACGAAAACTACAATAATAACACTTAAATAAAGTTTAATATCAAAATGATACGGTATTGAGCTTTCGCCGAGCATTTTATTAAGCACCACACTTATTAAAACACTTATCGGCACACCGAAAATCACTGCTTTAAGTGCATAAAATACACTTTCAAGGCTAACCATTTTGCTGAAGCCTTTAGGTGTTGTGCCGACAGATTTCAACATTGCAAATTCTTTTCTTCTAAGTGCAATATTTGCAGAAATGGTATTGATGATATTTGCAATTGTAATAAGCGAAATAAGGGTAATAAATCCGTAAACAAATACCTGAATTATAAATATAACAGTATTCATAGTTTCAAGTGCGTCAACATTATCCGAAACATAATTGCTGCCGAAATCATTTTCATTAAGCAGCGTTGTAAGGTTTTCTGCAACTTCTTTATGCTCGTCGGTTTCAACGCACACATTCATTGAAATATCGTTTGCCTTTACTCCTTTGTTTACCACATTTATATACTGAGAATAGGGCATAATTATACCGACTACGTCTGGTGCAACAAGATTGCACGGCAGGCTGTTTTTATCAAATTTAACAAGACCGCCAACCTCTATATCAAGCGGATTTCTATCGTCGCTTGCATAATCAGAATTTTGAATAATATGCTTGCCTATAATGCTGTCGTTAAACACTTTCGTTGTATCCTGCTTATGAGTAAGATTGTTAAGCAGAACGCATTTAAGACTGTCACCGTAAAAAGCATTATAATCAATACCGTTATTTTCACAAAGCGTATTAAACTCGCTGTCGTCAACATAGTGAATCACTGTAGAAACATACTTTTCTCCGCCGAACAGCTTTGAATAATCAGATGTATAATTTGACAAATCCTTAATTTCGTTATTCTTAATAAACGGGCTTGACTTGCCGAGGGAAATGCTCATATCCGTCGTATCAATATAATATTTATTAACTCCCTGCATTTTATCAAGAGCATCATAAAGTTCTTTTTTATTTCCATAAGTAATAGTTGTAGAAACCTGATAAGGAATGTTTTTTTCATATCCGCTTGCCTGAATAAACATACCGCAAAAATAATTACAGCTAATAAAAAGAACTATTGAAAGTGCTATTGAAACAGTGATAAGCCTTGATTTTTTACCGTTACGCTTAAGGTTTTTATATGCAAGCTCGCCCTCATATCCAAATATTTTTTTGATATATTTAGGAGCTTTAAGCTTTTTAGGTTTAACTTTAATTTCTTGTCTTTGGCGAATTGCGTCTATCGGAGTGATTTTTGACGCCTTTCTTGCAGGAAAAAAAGCTGAAATAAAAATAGTGAATATACTTACAAGAATTATACCTATGATTGCCCAAGCAGGTACAACTGTTTTCATCTGCATATTACTGTCATTTACGCCCGCAATCATACCGGTTGAAATGATTTTATGGCCTACTAACTTCAGCGTTATGCTAATTCCCAAAATACCGGCTAAAATACCTACGGGTATTCCGATTGCGCCTAAAATTGCACCCTCGAAATACACACTCTTTCGCTTTTGCGACTTGGTTGCACCTACTGACGCGAGCATACCAAGATACCTTACTCGTTCTGAAAGCGACATACCGAAAGCATTATAAATAAGCATTACCGACGCAATTACAATAAGAATTAAAACAACTAAAACAATCGGAAGCATTGTAGCAAGAAAACCGCCCTGTCTGCCTGAAAGATATGACGCAAGCACATCTTCATTAGCTTGGTAAACATCAATTTTATAATCGTTTTGAATGTCTTCTATCGTGCTGTAAGCACTGCTGTTTTGCTTAGCGAGAGTGATATACGCGCAAATATCACCGCTTTTTATTTCATCTTCGCTTATGCCTCGCCATACACTGCTGTACTTTGTTGCCGGGTTTGTATGAAGAATTGCTGTTATTGTGTATTCCTTTTCATCACCTGACGGTACAAATTTTTCGTCTTTATTAAAATTACTGCCCGTAACATAGCTTCCGTCATCGAGTTGCCTTTGCCCTTGGGTTAAAACAATTTTGTCGCCAACCTTGGCATCTTTCATTCCGTTTTTATCAAGAAAATCTTTTTCTACCGCAACTTCATTTTCATTAGCCGGTACTTTACCGTCAAAGTTGCCCGTAAGTACCATTTCAAAATATGATTTATCCCCGATAATCATTTCAGCCGTGCCTCTTTTATAAGAGGTCGGATTTTTAATTTGAAACGACTTATTTTCACTGCCGTACTTTAAGCCGACTTTTGAAATTCTGCTGTCTTTTTCAACCTGCTCTATTTGACTTTGGCTAAGATGATAATAATACGCGTCCCAATTACCTGATGAAATTTTGCCTATTTCACCGAAAAGATTTAAAAATGAAGCCATTGCTACGAAAACAGCGGTAATCATTGCCACAGAAACACAAATACCAAGCGTTGTAACTACGGTTCTGCCCTTATTTTCTTTAAGATGGCGATAAGTCAGTTTATTTGCGATGTTCAACCTATCCTCACCTCATCTCCGGTGATTTTGCCATCCTCAATAGTGATTACTCTGTCTGCCGAATTTGCAATTTTTTCATCGTGAGTGATAATAATTACAGTTTGGTTAAAATCTTTATTAAATTGCCTTAAAAGAGAAATAATTTCCTTGCTGTTTTCGCTGTCAAGATTTCCGGTAGGCTCATCTGCAAGCATAAGCGCAGGGTTATTTACAAGCGCGCGCCCGATTGATACACGCTGCTGCTGGCCGCCTGAAAGCTGATTTGGCAAATGGTCAAGCCTGTTTTCAAGCCCAAGCCTTTTAACAAGAGTGGAAATCTGCTTTTCATCCGGCTTTCTTCCGTCAAGAAGAAGCGGCAAAGTCAAATTTTCCTGAACAGTTAAAATAGGAATAAGATTATAAAACTGATAAATCAAACCTATTTGCCTGCGGCGGAAAATAGCAAGTGCTGTTTCATCAAGATTTGAAATATCCGTCTGGTTAATAACAACACTGCCCTTCGTAGGCACATCTACCCCGCCGAGAATGTGAAGAAGCGTTGATTTGCCCGAACCGCTCGGCCCGATAATAGCAACGAACTCACCTTTTTCTACTGAAAAAGACACATTATCAAGAGCCTTAACCATTGTATCGCCCTTGCCGTATGTTTTGCATAAATTTGTAACTTCAAGTATTTTCATAAGTAGTTATCTCCTTTCGATGAGTCCATAATATCAATTCAAACTTACAACCGGGTGACTTTTAAATTACAATTTTGTCACTTACCCAAATATCAGTTTGTATCGTTTTTTAATGAATCAATAATAGAATTGTTTTTAATAAGCTTTAATGAATAAATCATAGTAAGAGCTATGATAACAAATACTGCCACGCAGGCAATAAGATAAAGCCAAATATTGACTGAAAAAGGAATAGGATTATCCTTTGAAATGATATATCCCACCACTCTGTTAATAACAAGGCTCAACGGTACACCGAAAAACAAGCCGAATAAACCGTAAAATGCACTTTCAAGCAGTATCGTCTTTTTAAATTCTTTAGGCGTCATACCCACGCTTTTCAGCATAGCAAGTTCCTTTTTCCTGCCTGCAATCTGCGCTGTCATTGTGTTGATTATATTAAATACTGTTATTAGTGTAATAAGTAAAATGAAGCTGTAAGAAAGAAATTGAACAGCGGATATAATGCTCTTTTCCCTCATCGTCCAATAATAAATGTTATATGCGTCGCCATCGGCTTCATTTTCGGACAAATATTCCTTAAGTTCCTTTTCAACCTTATATGGCTCGTCGGTTTCAATACCGTAATCGAAATAAAAATCGTCAACATCGTAAAGCTTATCGTATACGCTCATAGGCGCATAAAAAGCAACACCGCCCGACTCTAAATTGCAAATAGGATTATCCTTATCATATTTTATAAAATCGCAGAATTTATAAATAGATGTGCGACCAGTCTTATAAAAGAAACTAATCTGATTCCCGTCCTCGTCGAGCTTATTTTCCCTTTCGGTTTTATCAAAATCAAAGCCATATTCGCCGATAGTTTTGCCGAGTAGGTTGTTATTAAAAATCGGCTCACCGTTACGGTCAATTGTGTTTAGTACAATTGTCTTAATTGAACCGTCTTTATCGGGCGAATAATATTTTTTATAATCAATTTCGTTTTTCTTGCAAAGCGCATTGAAATCCTCGTCATCAAGCAAATGAGCGGTATATGTTATATCCTGCGCTGCGACAAATTTATATTTATCAACAAAAATGCTTTCATTATGAAACGACATATCATACTCACGTGAATTATCATAAGGATTTATCTCGTTTCTTGAAATCGGCGAATACCAAGCCGACCAAATCGAATAAAAACGCTTTACCCTTTTATTTGTTTTCAAATAATTTCTTGCTTTTTCAAGCTGTGCCTTGCTTTCGGCACTGTATTGATACATAATCTGATAAGGAAGCTCATAATCTATGTTTGACGCCGCTTTAAATGTTTCGCAAAAATAATTACAGCTTAAAAAGAGAACTGCGCAAATACATATACAAGCAATAATCGTCCTTGATTTTCTGCCGTTGCGCCTTAAATTTTTAAACGCAATGTCACCCTCAAATCCGAAAAGTTTAGTTATAATAAACGGAGTGCGAATTTTGCCCTTGCACTTAATCTCGTCCGTTTTTCTAATCGCATCAATTGCGGTAATTCTTGCCGCCTTTTGCACGGGCGAAATGATTGACACAAAAACAGTCAGCGCCGCCAAAATAACAATAAGGCAAAGCACCCACAGGGAAATATGGGTTGAATATTTGATATTGTTGTTATAGCCCTCCATAATCGAGGCAATTTTGGCGTTCATTGTGCTTTGCGATATAAAGGTGACAAGCAATCCAAGCACTATACCGAGGATTATTCCTATTCCTCCCAAGACTGCGCCCTCAAAATAGAGCGTCTTTTTCTTCTGCTTTCTTGTTGCACCGACCGAGGAGAGCATACCTAGGTATTTGATTTGCTCGCCGACAGAGAGCGCAAAAGAATTATAAATCATTGCAAATGACGAAACGAAAATTACGGCAAAAACAACAATTCCGATTGCTTCGCAATCACCTCCCTTGTTAAGGGAGGCAGTTTATACTATCGTTTTATAAAATCTTAATTCAAAAATGCTGCCCTTGCCAAGCTCGGAATTAACAATAATATCGCCTTTTTCTTTTTCAAGCACAGTCTTTGCAAGTGCCAACCCTATACCCACACTTTCGTTTGATGAATTTTCACCATGATAAAAGCGTTCAAAAATATGCGGCAAATCATTCGGCGCAATGCCACACCCGTCATCTTCAATAAAAAGGGAATTGAAAACATTTGTTTTTTCACAATAGAATTTAAGATGACCTTTTTTATCCGTATGCTCAATGCAGTTTTTGATGATATTTTCTATTGCTTCACCCGTCCAGCTTGAATCGCCGATAAAATCAAAATCTTCTGCACTGTTTATAATTTCAATCTGCTTTATATCACAGGTTACATAAAACGGTTTTAAACTTCGATTTAAAACAGATTTCATGCTCACTTTTTCGTGCTTAAATTCGGTTGTGCCTGCGTCAAGCTTTGATATTTTGAGAAGATTTGTAATAAGCCACTTCATTTTATCAAGCTGATTTTCAATAATATTTATAAATTCGCCACGCTTGTCCTCACCCTTTTCATCTTTAATCAAATCAGTCATCACCATCATTGATGTCAGCGGTGTTTTAAGCTGATGTGAAATATCTGCAAGTGAGTTTGCAAGATGAATTTTATCTTTTTTCAGTTCATCATTTTGCGTTTTTAAAAGAGTCATAATCTTGTATAAATTATTTTTAAGAATTGACATTTCACCTTCGGTATTATCCATAATATCAAGCTCAAAATTACCCGAACACATAAGTGAAAGATAGTTGTTAAGTTCATTTATTTTATCATTTCTTTTTTTGATATTATAAAAATATACACCGCTTAAAAGTATACCAAGTGCCAAACAGATAATACCCGCCCATTTGTTTAAAAACAAACATATCAAAGTCGATACAAGTGTAAAAATCGCACCGAATATTAAAGTCAGTTTTGCATCTTTATTCATCATTTTTCAATCACATACCCAAACCCGCGGATTGTTTTTATGAATTCGGGTTTAGCCGGGTCCTCCTCAATTTTATCTCTCAGCCTTTTTATATAAACGGTAAGTGTGTTATCCTCCACAAAATCGCCTGCTACATCCCAAATATTTTCAAGAAGCGCCGTGCGTGAAAGCACTTTTCCGCGGTTACTTAAAAGAATTAAAAGAAGCCTGTATTCCATAGCTGTTAACACAATTTCTTCGCCGTTTTTATATACTTTAGCTTCATTAGTGTTTATTTTAAGATTATTTATTGTAATTATTCCGTCACTCGTTTCTTTTGAATATCGGCGCATAACACTTTTTATTCTGAGCATAAGTTCTTTAACTCTGAAAGGTTTTGAAATATAATCATCCGCACCGAGTCCCAGTCCCCTGATCTTATCGATATCATCTTTCTTCGCAGATACCATCACGATCGGTGTATTCTTCACATCACGCACCTGACGGCAGATATCGAATCCGTCCGTTCCCGGCAGCATCAGATCCAGGATGATCAGATCAAATTCCTCATTTAATGCTCTAACCAGTCCTGTATCCCCTCTGTTACATATTTCAACCTCAAATCCGGAAAGTTCCAGATAATCTTTCTCCAGATCTGCAATAGCCTCTTCATCCTCTATAATTAATATTCTGCTCATTTCATTGGTACCTCCTGATATTTTCTGAGAACAAAATACATAATTGTGCCGATTCCCAGCCTGCTGGTAGCCCATACCTTACCACCATGATCCTCCAGAATCTTCTTTACAATAGAAAGTCCGATACCACTTCCACCCTTGGAAGAATTTCTGGATACATCAGTTCTGTAAAATCGATCAAAAATATAAACAATATCCTTAGCAGCAATACCTTTTCCATTATCTTCGATTTCCACCTGGATAAAATCTCCTACATCCTTGATACGGATCTGAATAATTCCTTTGGGCTTGTCCATATATTTAATAGCATTACTGATAAGATTATGAATTACACGGCGGATCTGCTCTCCGTCTGCAATCACCTGCACACCACTTTCCACATAATTGGCATAAACC
>ERZ772883.681-NODE-681-length-32929-cov-8.200067_pt1 | contig 32929 bp, 24 predicted proteins | sample MGYA00580575_ERZ772883 | MGnify/ENA primary metagenome ERZ772883 (study PRJEB29015, sample SAMEA2737666) | human gut metagenome | biome: human gut; feature: human-associated habitat; material: faeces | place: China | collected 2012 ...
CGCAGCACCGAGGACGAGGACAGCCCTGAAAGGGCTACCGCAGTCCGAAGCCCGCAACGCGAAGCGGAGCGGGCCGCAGAGCGCTGTTCGCGGGGAATGACGGCCAATCAGGGCTTTTTCGATGGGATTTTTCAGGCCGCGGTGCTCTGCAGCGTGTTCACGGTGATGGTATATTCGCTTTCGCCCTCGGAAAGCACGTTGCCGTTGCTGTCCACGATGGTGACGGTGCGGCCCTCCGCGTCCACGATGGAGCCGGAACAGTTCAGTGTGGTCACGACGCTGTCGCCGGTGAGGACCCAGTGGGAGCTTTCGTCGATGGTCAGGGTGCATCCGCCGTTGCCGCCATTGCCCGCGCAGCTTTCGTCATCCAGTACCGCGCCGGAGAAAACCGTGCCCTCCGTCAGGGACAGGTCAAGGTTGGAGATGCTGTCCCAGATCACGTTGCCGTTCATTTCCTGCTGGGCGGCGGTGAAAACGCAGTCGGCGCCGTTCTGGCCGCTCTGGCCCCAGCCGCGCTGGTTCTGGTTGCCGGTGCAGCGCAGGAAGTACTCGCAATCGTCTGAAGCGGTGATCTGCACATTGCGCAGGGTAAATTCACTTTCGGTGTTGGTGGTGTAGAACAGGCCACCGTTCAGAGAGGTCAGGGAGCCGCCCTCCATAGTGAAGGTGCCCTTGCCCACTTCGGAGTCGCCGGACATGCTCTGGTACAGGATGACCGTCCAGGTGTTGTCATTCTGGGAAAGGTCGGCCATGTTGCCGCTGAGCTGGCAGTCGGTCAGGCTGACGCTGTTCAGGCCTTCCAGACAAAGGGCTTCCGAGCCGGTGGCCGTCAGCTGCGCGTTGGAGATGGTAATATCCGCCGTTACGTATACGGCAGGAGAGCCGGAACCCTCGGAGGTGTAGCTGCCGCCGTCCACCACCATGGTGCCGCCGCCACGGTCAGAGCGGATAGCCGCCGAGGAGTTTCCGCGGGTGATAACGGTCAGGTTGGAGGCGTACAGAGTGCCGCCGCCCGCCACATGAATGCCGCCGGAGGTGTCCTGCGTGGTGTCGATGGTAGTGTCCGCTACGGTAGCAACGCCGCTGCCGTAGGCGAATACGCCCGCGCCGCCGTTCGCGTCGGTGGTGATGGTGGAGTTGCGAATTTCCAGCGTGCCGCCGGTCACCAGCGCCGCCGCGCCGACTCCATAGAAGCTGGCGGAATCGCCGCCGGTGGAATCCGTGGAGTTACGGGTCAGGGTGCTGTCCGTTGCCTGCACGTTGCCCGCCGTGACCAGCAGCGCGTTTTCATCCGCCGCCACCGAGGCCAGCGTTACGCCGGAAAGCTGCGTGTCTTCCGATACGGTCTGCACGGCAGCGTAGGAGTCGGGCTGGCTGCTGCCGCCGGGGCCGCCCATGCCGCCGGGGCCGCCGCCCATATCACCGGCCGGGGGTTCGCCGGGGGCTTCTCCGTCAGGCTTTTCCGGCGGGGTTCCACCCTGTCCCTGAGGCGGCTGTCCGTCCGGCGGGTCCCCGGGGTTTCCTTCCGCCAGGGCGAAGGACGATACAAACAAAAGGCAAATCGCTAAAAACAAAGCGTTGATTCATTTCCAATTCCGTTTCATGGTGATTTTCTCCTTTTGGGATCTCTACCGGGGAGCCTTTTGGTTTCCTCCCTCGGTACGTTTCAAAGGATAGCAGAAAAAAAGGAAAATAGGTTGGAGGAAAGACGAACATTTTTCAAAGAATTTGTGAACGGCAGGTGATGATCCTTTCAGGCGCTGGTTCGGTTTTTTTCCATTGATTTAGCTTGACTTCCCGCCAGGCAGATCCTATAATCATCTTGTTATATAACATATGTTTTGCAACGTGACCGGAGAACTGGACGCGTTGCTTTTGACGGAGAAAGGATGATCGGATTGCCTCCTAAGCCGAAGTTTACCAAAGACGAGATCACCAACGCCGCGCTGACCGTCGCCCGGGAAAAGGGCATCGGGGCGGTGTCCGCCCGGGAGGTCGCCGTGGTGCTGGGCACCTCTACCCGGCCCATTTTTACCTATTACCACACGATGGACGAGCTGAAAAAAGAAGTGCGTCTGTTTGCGGAGAATATTTTCCGGCAGTATGTGGAAAAAGGGCTGGCGATGGAACCGCCGTTTCTGGGCGTGGGCGTTCAATATCTGCAGTTTGCGCAGGACGAACCGAAGCTGTATCAGCTGTTGTACATGACTCGCCCCGAAGAGGGACAGTGCAGCGCGCTGGACGCCATGGGCCGGGTACGGGAACAGGTGCGGGACCGACTGATGCAGACCTATCGGATGGACGGCCCTACTGCCGACCGTTATTTCCGGGATATGTGGCTGGCGGTGCACAGCCTGTGTACGCTGACGGTCACGGGCAACTGCCCCTATTCCCGGCAGGAGGTGCAGCAGATTCTGACCGGCTTCAGCCTGAGCCTGTGCAAGGCGCTGAAGGAAGTGCCCGGCTTCGTGGACGGCGCCTTCGACCGGGACGCAGCCTTCCGAAAGGCGATCGGGGACGCGAAAGCGACGTTTTGAGACACTGATTTTGACAATAGGACGAATCATCATTGCAATTCGCACAACGTGTGTTATACTAACCGTCCGAACGATGTTCGGAAATGAAATCGTTCGGACGGTTTTTCTATGGAAACGAAAAAATCCGATGCAAGCAAGGAGAAAAGCAATGCTTCAAATTCAACATCTCACCAAGGCCTACGGCGACAAAAAAGCGGTGGACGATCTGAGTCTGCATATCGCTCCGGGCGAAATCTACGGCTTCATCGGCCACAACGGCGCGGGCAAGACTACCACGCTGAAATCCGTGGCGGGCATTCAGGCCTTTGACGAAGGGGAGATTCTCATCGGCGGTGTGTCCATTCAGGCCGACCCGCTCCGCTGCAAGCGGCAGATGGCCTATATCCCCGATAACCCCGACCTGTACGAGTTCATGACGGGCATTCAGTATTTGAATTTCATCGCGGACGTTTTCGCTGTGGAGGCGGACGTTCGGCAGGAACGCATTCGGAAATACGCCGAGCTTTTCGAGCTGACCAGCGATCTGGGGCAGCCCATCGCGGCTTATTCCCACGGCATGAAGCAGAAGCTGGCCATTATTTCCGCATGGATTCACGAACCCAAGCTGATCCTCATGGACGAACCCTTCGTGGGGCTGGATCCTAAGGCCTCTCATCTGCTCAAGGGCATGATGCGGGAGCTGTGCGACCGGGGCGGCGCAATCTTCTTCTCCACCCATGTGTTGGAGGTGGCGGAGAAGCTGTGCGATAAGGTGGCCATCATCAAGGGCGGCAAGCTGATCCGTTCCGGCACCATGGAAGAGGTCAAGGGCGACGACAGCCTGGAGGAAGTCTTCCTGGAACTGGAGGGAGAGCAATGCTGAAGCAACTGGTGAAAAAGCAGATGGCGGAAATCTTTCGCAGCTATCTGTACGACGCCAAGAAGAGCCAGAAGCGCGCCAAAGGAACCGTCATTCTGTATTTTGCGCTGTTCGTTTTTTTGATGGTGGGCGTGCTGGGCGGCATGTTCACCTTCGTCGCCATGATGCTGTGCGACGCTATGGCGGCGGTGGATATGGGCTGGCTGTACTTCACCCTGATGGGACTGGTCGCCATTTTTATGGGTGCGTTCGGCAGCGTGTTCAATACCTATTCCAGCCTGTATCTGGCCAAGGATAATGACCTGCTGCTGTCGCTGCCCATTCCGCTGCGGGTCATTATTTCTTCCCGGCTGGTAACGGTGTACCTGATGGGCCTGATGTACTCCGCCGTGGTGATCGTCCCGGCCGTGGTCGTGTACTGGATTCAGGTCGCCCACAGCGCCGCAGTCATCGTGGGCGGGCTTTTGACCGTGGCGATCGTCTCGCTGATCGTGCTGCTTCTCTCCTGCCTGCTGGGCTGGGTGGTGGCGAAGATCAGCCTGAAGCTGAAGCATAAGAGCATCACGACGGTGCTGGTGTCGCTGCTGGGGATCGGCCTGTACTATTTCATTTATTTCAAGGCGCAGACCGTGATCTCCGATCTGGTGGCGAATGCGGTGGTATACGGCGTGAAGATCAAGGGCGCGGCTTATCCGCTGTATCTGTTCGGACGCATGGCGGAGGGCGACTGGACGGCCATGGCGCTGGTCAGCGCAGCGGTCGTCCTGCTGACGGCGCTGACTTGGCTGCTGTTGTCCCGCAGCTTCCTGCGGCTGGCCACCTCCGGCGGCAGCACGGGCAAGGCCCGCTACCGGGAGAAGAAGGCCCGGGTATGCAGCCTGCCTACAGCGCTGCTGGGAAAAGAATGCCGCCGCTTCGTTTCCAGCCCCAACTACATGCTGAACTGCGGTCTGGGCGTTCTGCTGATCCCGGCGGCGGGCGTGCTGCTTCTGGTGAAGGGCGGGGAATGGATGGCTCCCTTGAAGGCCATGCTTCCCGGCGCGGAGAGCACGCTGGCGGCGCTGGCGATCTCGGTCGCCTGTCTGCTGGCCTCCATGAACGACATGGCCGCGCCGTCCGTCTCTCTGGAAGGCAAAAGCCTGTGGGTGCTGCAATCCCTGCCTGTGTCTGCATGGGAGGTACTGAAAGCCAAACTGAAAATGCAGCTGGTGTTCACGGGCATTCCCATGCTGGTGTTTCTGGCCTGCGTGCTGCCGGTGCTGGGGCTTTCGCCGGTGCTGTCGCTGCTGACGGCGGCCGGCAGTCTGCTGGCCGTACTGCTGCTGGCCCTGTTCGGGTTGACCATGGGCCTGAAAATGCCCAACCTGCACTGGACCAGCGAAATTACCCCCGTCAAGCAGGGTGGCAGCGTGGCGTTGGCCCTGCTGGGCGGCTGGGCCTACGCCCTTCTTCCGGGCGGAGCGGCCATGGCGCTGGGCCGGAATCTGCATCCCGCAGTGATCCCCGCCGTTTTCTGTCTGCTGACGGCAGTGCTGTGCGCACTGTTGTATGTATGGCTGAAAAATCGGGGCGCGAAGGTATTTGCCGCGCTGTAAGTGCATCAATCAAACACGGGCCGCAGGGATTTTTCCCTGCAGCCCGTGTTTTTGTATGCCCTTGTCTGGTTTATTTCACCAGTCCCAGCTTCTGGAAGAAGTCCAGCTTGCTGTTGTAGGGATCGTAGACCTTCAAAGCGTCCAGATCGCTCTGGTAATCCTGCCCGAGGCCCGCTTTGCCCAGCAGCATCAGCAGGTGCGCGTCGATCAGGTTCATGCGCTTGATGTCCAGCTCGCTGGGCAGGGGCGCGGCCATGCCTACGCCAAAGTAGCCCCAGCGGTGGCTGGAAGCCTGCCGCTTTTCGCCTTCCTCCACCATGCTCCGGAAGGTCTTGCGCGCGTCTTCTTCCCGGCCCAGTTTGGCTTCCGCCAGCGCGGTGAAGAAGGTCATTTCGGTGATCTGGCTGGGCTGACCGGCGGCTTCCTGATAGGCCTCCTTCGCCTTGGCGGCGTCGCCCATCGCTTCATGGCACAGGCCGGTGTAGTAGTAGACGTTGCCCTCCTGCGCGCTGTAGTGACGGCCCTCGCCGTAGTTGGCGGGATAGACCAGACCGGTCTTGAGCCATTCCAGCGCCTTTTCAGTATCGCCCGCTTCCAGCGCCTTCTGGCCCATCAGGGTATACAGCCAGCCGTGGTGACGGGTCAGCTTGCCCTCGCCGCCCTCGTAGATGTTGAAGCGCTTGCTCAGCAGCAGCTCTCGGGCCTTTTCGTACTGCTCGTCCTGCGTATACAGGATGATCTCGTCCAGGAAGCAATCGTCCCGCATCTTGGCCAGCTCACTGTGGGTCTCCAGCAGGTGGAGGCGATCCTTCACCGAGAAGCCCAGATTCTTCTCCATCTGCAAAAGCTCGTAGAGAATGCGGGCGTTGTCGGGGGCCAGTTCCAGCGCCTGCTTCATCAGCTCCAGCGCTCGGGCGGGCTGGCTCAGATGGTCGAAGCACGCCTGCGCCATGCAGCGCTTGGTGTAAGCGTCGGACGGGTTCAGCTTCTCCGCCTTTTCCCACGCGGTCATGGCGGCCGTGTAGTTCATGCGGTCGTAGTACAGGCAGCCCAGCAGATACTGCGCCTGCCATTCGTCCGCCTGCAGGGCGGGAATGTCTTCCAGCCGGTTGGGGAAGCAGTAATCCAGACTGCAATGCTGGGGCGCTTCGCCGGTCAGGTGGGCCAGATGGTAATACAGCATCTGGCTGGGGGCGGTGCAGGCCCGGAGGGCTTCTTCAGCCTCGGCTCTCAGCCCGGCGTGAGCCAGATCCAGCGCGATGTCGGTCATGTCCTCGCTGCGGCCCAGCGTGTAGGCGCTCAGCAGGGTTTCGCCGGTGAGCCGGCCCAGCAGGAAGCGGGTCAGGCCGTCCTGCGGCGCAATGTCCAGAATGGCCTTCAGGTCGTCCTCATTGCCGCGCAGGTAGGCCAGAATGGCACGGGCGGCAAAGTGACGGGCGTTGGTTTCCAGCGCCAGCTCCAGATGCTCGATGGCCTGCGCCTGATCGCCCCGGCACAGGTCGATGCAGGCGATCTCATAATAGCTGGGGCTGCGCCAGCCGTACTGCCACGCCGCGTCCCAGAACAGGTCGTAGGCCTTGTCCAGATGGCCTTCCAGCCGTTCCAGACGGGCCATGTGGTAAATGGCCTCGGTGTCGGCGGGGTTGTCATTGCGCATTTTCAGCTTGGCGATGGCAGCGGCCAGATAGCGGCGGGCGCTGACGTAATCGCCCTTTTCGAGCATGGAGCGGCCCATGGCCAGATTGCAGCGCAGGTCGGTGGCATCCCGGCGCAGAGCCTCGCGGTAGTAATCCTCGGGCACATAGGTGTGATGCTTGTACTGCTCCAGATGGGCGCCGTGGAGATACAGCTCCTCAATGGTGGCCACGTCCTGAGGATCCGGCGGAATGGGCCGGGCCTTGGGAGGCTGCTTCTTGGAAATGTCAATGGGCTGATAGCTTACCAGCACCTTGCCGGACGCGTCGCTCAGGGTCAGGCACAGGTCGGTCTCCTTCGCGCCCTCGGGCAGGGGGCAGGAGTCGGTCAGCGCCGTCTCGGGGGACAGGTCGGCGGTTTTTTCGTAAAGCACCTTGCCGTTCAGGGTCAGGCGGACGACGGCTCCCTTACGCTCGCAGGTGGGCAGCGCGCCGAAACGCGCCTCGCCGTCCTTCACGCTCAGGGACAGCGCACCTTCCAGCGTGGCATTCTTGGCCTCGCCGATGGCGTGGATGGGATACCACACCTGCGTGAACACCTTGGTCTCGCCGGGCATGATGTAGGTGAAGTCCGGCTGGTTGTCGGTGTAAACGCCGGTCATCAGCTCGATATAGCGGTCGCCGTTGTCGGTCAGGTTGGCGCACCAGGCGCGGCCGAAGGGGCCGTCGCCCCAGGTCCACATTTTCTTGCCCACGCTGGTGTGGTGGCAGGAAACGGTCACGGTGCCTGCATCCGCGGCAAAGTCGTAGCCGCCGAGGAAGTTCATCTGGCTCTGCCCCCGCATCACCATGACGGAGGTGGGCAGCTTGATGTTGGAGAACCAGGTGGCGTCCGTGCCCTTGCCGTAGTCGAAGGGACGGGCGGTCTTGTACACGCCCTTCATCACCGGGAAGGGAATGACGGCCCGGCGGTCATGGTCGTTGCCGTAGGCCACATCCGGCGGGAAGGTGGCCTTGTACTGGGAGTGTACCCGCACGGCCAGATTGTTCCACCACATAAAGGGCAGGGGCGTGTCGGTGCGGTTGTAGACCACGGCCTTGGCTTCCACATAGGAGCGGTCGGGGTACACAGTGATGCCCACCATGCCGCGCATCCGATGGAAAGGCTCGGCTTCGCCCATCCAGACGGTGACGGAGCCGTCTGCATTCTTTTTGGGGGTCGCTTCCAGCGGCATGAAGGTGGTGGGACGGTGGTGCTGGGGCCAGTTGAACTCCACGCCGCCGGACACCCACGGGCCGGCAATGCCCACCATGGCGGGCTTGATGACGGTGTTCTGGTAGATAAACTCGTAGTTGTTGTGCTTATCCACCGCGCCGTGGATCTTGCCGCCCAGCTCCGGCAACAGCACGACCTTTACGTGCTCGTTTTCCAGCGTGTAGGAATCGTACTCCTTATCTACCGGCTTGTTGGACAGACGGTCGGTGTAGGGCACGGGGTAAATGCGGCCCGTTGCGCCCTGATAGGCCTTCTTCTCCAGGAAGAAGGGCAGGGTATTGGCGGCGTAAGGCTCATAGGTCGGGATGGTCATAGGTTCATGCTTGAGAATAACGTCCATCGGCAAACCTTCCTTTCGTTTTTGGGGGAAATTCCTTTGGATAGGCTGATTGTACCTGTCTGCGGGGCAGGTTTCAACACAAGATGCGCCGCCCTTTCGGCTGCATTTTTGGCTTGACATTTCAGATAAAAGAACGATATAATATTTTATTTACATCCAACGAATCGAGACGGGGCGAAAGAATGATCCAACTGCTGATCGAACCTTCCTACGGGGCCAATCTCTGGGCGCAGGCCTATCTGGCGGGCATCCGGGAGGAGGCCCGAAAACGGGGCTGGGAGCTGCAAACGCTGACGGAAGAGGCGGAAGCCGCCGAGGAACCCGTTCTGCTGGTGGGCAGCGCCGTAGGCTGGTTGAAGGGCCGTCTGGCGCGGCTGACGGCCCGTAACATCCCCTGTCTGATCGCGGGCGTACCGCCGCAGGGCGTTCGCTGCGGGTTCGCCGCGCCGGATTACGAGGAAGCCGCGGCCATCTTTGCCGCCCGTACCCCGGAAAGACGGGCGCTGTTCGCCGTGCATCCGTCCTCAGCGGCGGACGAGGTGAAACGGGAAGCCTTTCTGCGCCAATGCCCTGAGGGTAAAATTTACGAAAACAGCGGCAATCTGATCGAAGCCGCCCAGCGGCTGGCACGGGACGCGGACAAACTGGACGCAGTGCTCTGCGCCAACGACGTGGCAGCCATGACACTGCGCCGTCTGCTGCCCGGCGGCGGCCCCCGGCTGTACGCCTTCGGTGAACAGGCACTTCCCCGGGAAGAAGAAATTTCTCTGTTCCGAATGGATTTATTCGCCTGCGGGGCACAGGCCGTGCGTCTATGCCGCAAGCTGGAAAAGGAGCCGGACATTCGCCGCTGCGTCTGGGTACCCTGCCGGTTGGAAGCGGCGGATGAACCCGGCATGGCGGACACGCTGCCGGCGGAACCAGCGTCGGAGTTCCCCGGCGATTTCTATCAGGACCCCCATGTGGGGGAGGTCTTTCGTTTCAAGGAACTGCTGGCCGGGATGGACAGTCTGGACCTGGACATCCTTCGGGAGCTTTTGCGGGGAGCACGCTATTTCGACATGACCGAATCCCTGCACACCACGGAAAACACCATCAAATACCGCATCAAGCGCATGACCGCCGCCATGGGGCTGAAAAGCCGGGCCGAGCTGCTGAAGCTGGCCGGGGAATATCTGGCGGAGGAAAAACTCACGAACGGGACGGCTTTGTGAAAAGACCGTCCCGTTCGTGGGTTATTTCATCAAATTTCCATTTTCAAAATAGTCGATCCGCATGGCCCGGCGAACGTCGCGCAGGGTCTCGGCGGCTTTCTTTTCGGCGGTCTCGCTGCCCAGGCGCAGCAGCTCGCACACCTCGGGGAGCCGCTGCTCCCACTGGCGGCGGCGCTCCCGGATGGGCGCAAGCTCCGACTGAAGGACGTTGTTAAGAAATTTCTTCACCGTCACGTCGCCCAGCCCGCCCCGCTGGTAGTGGGCCTTCAGCTCATCCAGCCCACTGTAGTCCGGCAGAAATTCCGCAAAATGCTCCGGGCGGCAGAAGGCCTCCAGATAGATGAAGACCGGGTTGCCCTCCGTATGGCCCGGGTCTTCCCGGCGCAGGTGGGTGGGGTCGGTGAACATGGACATAATCTTGGTCTTGATCTCGTCCGGCTCGTCGGAAAGGTAGATGCAGTTGCCCAGCGATTTGCTCATCTTGGCCTTGCCGTCGATGCCGGGAAGGCGCAGACAGGCCTGATTCTTCGGCAGAATGATCTCCGGCTCCGTCAGGGTGTCGCCGTATATCGCGTTGAAATGGCGGACGATTTCCCGGCATTGCTCCAGCATAGGCAGCTGGTCTTCGCCCACGGGCACCGCCGTAGCCCGGAAGGCGGTGATGTCCGCCGCCTGACTGATGGGGTAGCAGAAGAAGCCCACCGGGATGCTGGCTTCGAAATTCCGCTGCTGGATTTCGGCCTTCACCGTGGGGTTGCGCTGCACTCGGGACACCGTGACCAGATTCATGTAGTAGAAGGTCAGCTCCGTCAGCTCGGGCACCATGGACTGAATAAAAATGGTGGATTTTTCGGGATCAAGGCCGCAGGCCAGATAATCCAGCGCCACCTGCAGAATGTTGCTGCGCACCTTCTCCGGGTGCTCGGCGTTGTCGGTCAGGGCCTGAGCGTCGGCGATCATGATATAGATCTCGTCGAACTGGCCGGAGTTTTGCAGCCGGACCCGCTCTTTCAGGGAACCCACGTAATGGCCGACGTGAAGGCGGCCGGTAGGACGGTCGCCGGTCAAAATGATCTGGCTCAAGAAAATGCACCTCTTTCAGCAATGAAAGCCTGAAAATTAGTAAATGGCAGGAAATTTGTTCCGAATGGCATCGTCCTGCACGGTGAAGTTAAAATTCATGAAGCAGTGGCTTCCCACCCGGATGTGACAGCCGTAGTGGAAGCGGATGGGCCCCAGCATGAAGGTGCCTTCGCCCACGATGGCCAGCAGGTCATGCAGGATGCGTTCCCGTTCCGCCGTGTCTTCTTCGAACAAGTTGCTGTATTCCTGACTGAGCCGGTGGGCTTTCAGCTTTTTGGCGACCAGCTCCGGCACTTCGGAGGCGAAAAGCTCGCCTTTGAAAATTCGTTCTTCTTCCGTCATGACGGTTCCTTCCTTTGCAAACGAATAGGATAAACGTATGATAGCACGGCCCGCGGAGAAGGTGCAAGAGGGAAAAACAACGTTCGTACAAGGGAGTCGGAAAAGGGGGCTTGACCTGCCTGTAGTCGTGGTGTTTATAATATGAAGGAAAATCAGGGAGGGGACTTTACGATGGAAAAGAAGCTGACCACGGGCAGCGTTTGGAAAAATATAGTAGAGTTTTCCCTGCCGTACCTGCTGTCTTATTTTTTGCAGACGCTCTACGGCATGGCCGACCTGTTTATGATCGGACAGTATGAGAGGGTAGCGGGCACCACGGCGGTGTCCATCGGTTCGCAGGTGATGCATATGCTTACCGTGATGATCGTCGGACTGGCCATGGGCACGACCGTGTCCGTGGGTCAGGCGGTGGGCGGCGGCGACCGAAAGAAGGCGGCGGGCTGCGTGGGGAATACGGCCGTGTTGTTTCTGGGTCTTTCCGTGAGCCTGACGGCGCTGCTGCTGGTCTGCGTCCGGCCTATCGTCGCCGTGATGTCCACGCCGCAGGCCGCTGTAGAGGGAACGGTGCGCTACCTGACCATCTGCTTTTTGGGCATTCCGTTTATTACGGCCTATAATGTCATCAGCTCGGTTTTCCGCGGCATGGGGGATTCCAAAAGCCCCATGATTTTCATTGCGGTGGCCTGTGCCGTTAATATCGGGCTGGACATTCTGTTCATGGGCGTGCTGCGGCTGGGCCCTGCGGGTGCTGCGCTGGGTACGACCCTTTCGCAGGCCGTCAGTGTGGCGGTGTCCTTCGGCATGATGAAAAAGCAGAAAAACGGCCTTTCCCTGCAAAAGGACGATTTCCGACCCCAAAAGCCGGTGATGAAGAAGCTACTGTCCATCGGCGCGCCCATCGCCCTGCAGGACGGCCTGATCCAGATCGCCTTTATCTTCATTACCGTCATTGTCAACCAGCGCGGCCTGACGGATGCGGCGGCGGTGGGCATTGTGGAAAAGGTGATCGGCTTTCTGTTTCTGGTGCCCTCGTCCATGCTGTCCACGGCGTCGGCGCTGGGAGCCCAGAATATCGGCGCGGGCAAGCCGGAGCGGGCCGTGCAGACCCTCTGGTATGCCATGGCCATTGCGGCGGGCTTTGGCCTGATCGTCTCTTTGTTGATGCAGTGGTTCGCCGAGCCGGTGGTGGGGCTGTTTACCTCCGACGAAGCGGCCATTGCGGCGGGCGGCCCCTATCTGCACGGCTATATCTGGGACTGCATTTTTGCCGGGATCCATTTTTGCTTCAGCGGCTATTTCTGCGCCGTGGGAAAATCGGGCCTTTCGTTTCTGCATAATATCGTTGCCATCGTGCTGGTGCGCATTCCCGGCGCGCTGCTGACCTCCCGTATGTTCCCGGACACGCTGCTGCCCATGGGCCTTGCGACGGCGTGCGGTTCGCTGGTGTCTGTACTGATCTGTCTGCTTGCTTTTTCGCTGCTTCGGAAAAAGGAACGGGAAAAACCGATAAGGGAATAAGCATTTGCCTTAGAAATAGAAAAATAGAGCGCAGCGTTCCGCCTGTTTGAAAGACAGGGACGGAACGCTGATTTTGTATTCGTCAAATTATGATAAAAGAAATGGAAATTTCACAACAAATTCTAAAAATACAGTAGAAAAAATAGAATGATATCGTTATAATATATGTGAAAGTCCATTGGGAAATTTTGACATTTTTCGTGCGTACCATTTTCTCAAATTGTGAATCAAAAGTATATTTAAGGAAATTCCATCATAAACTTGAAGGGATTCTATGAGGAGAAATGGAGTGCGAAACTCAGGACCGTTTTCGGCATGGACGAGGAACTTTCATTTTGGAATGATCCCCAAGGGCTGAAATCTCCGAAAGGCAAGGAAGGAAACGGACGATGAAGGAGAAAAAATTACGGCGGTTGGGGCGGGCGGATCTGGTGGAGATCCTGTACCGCCAGCGAGAATTGATCGACCAGCTGGACGAGCAGAACCGGCGGCTGCAGGAACGCGCGGAAAAGGCCGAAGCACAAGCGAGAGAGTACGCCGTCCAGCGGAAGAAGGAACAGGAACGCGCCGTAGCCGACGAGGCGCTTCGACGAGATATGCGGCGGACTATCGAGATCGTGGAGAAAATGACGGATTCCATGTACCGCTGCGCCGCCCGGTAGAAACCAGAAGCCGGCGAAGGGAGAACGGGGCTTAGCGGAAAGCGCCGCAGCCTTCGCCCGGCAGAAAACAAGGAGACGAATCCCAATGGCAAATCACGACGGGCTGCCTACGCTGGAGATGCTTCGAGCGGAAAGAATGCGTCTTCAGCACAGGCGGCGATATCGCCGGGCCCTTTTCAGCACCCTTGCGGTGCTGGCAGTGGTGGCGGCTGCAGCAGTGCTGGTCTCTACGATCCTGCTGCCCGTCTTTCGGATCACGGGCACCAGTATGGAGCCCAATCTGAACGACGGAGACATTATCGTCGCCATGAAAACCGACCATTTCCAAAGGGGGCAGGTATGCGGATTTTACTTCAATAATAAACTGCTGCTCAAACGGGTCATCGCTACGGCGGGCATGTGGGTGGAGATCGACGACGAGGGTTTTGTTTTCGTTGACGGCGAAAAGCTGGAAGAACCTTACGTGACCGACCGCAGCAAAGGAATTTCCGATTTGGAGTATCCGGTGCAGGTGCCGGATGGATGCGTGTTCGTGTTGGGCGATCACCGCTCCACATCGGTGGATAGCCGAAGCTCCGTTCTCGGTTTCATTCAGGAGAGTGAAACGGTGGGTCAGATCGTCCTGCGCGTCTGGCCGTTGGAGGACTTTGGTCTGATCGAGTAAGCGGCCCCAAAGGCCGCCGAATCTGCTGGGGGGATAACCATTGAAAAATGAACAGAGAAATTGGAAACGCTTCGCGGAGGAACGGCTGCGGCTCCAAAAACGCCGCCGCAGACTGTATGCGCTGGCAGCGGCGCTGGCGGTAACGGTGGCGGCCGGGGTGACGGCGGAACTGGTAAGGCCCGCCATTACCGCAACGGCGCAGCCCCAATGCGGCATGGAAGACCATGTCCATTCCGGGGCCTGCTATGAGCAGGTACTGACCTGCGGACAGGAGACGGGCGAGGAACACACCCACGGCGAGGAATGCTACGCCACGGTGCTGACCTGCACAACGCCGGAGCACACCCATACGGAGGGCTGCTATCCGGCGACGCTGGCCGAACCGACGCTGGTTCCCGAAGAATCGAAGCCTGACGAGAGCAAATCAACGCCGGAAGAACCACAGGAACCGGCAAAGGTCGAAGAAACTCCGCAGCCTACGGAAGTAACGACGCCGGCCCCTATGGAAGAACCTGCTTCGGGACCCTCTGAAAAACCTGCGGAAACCCCGGAGGAAGCACCGACGGCAGAGCCAACGGAAAGCCCTGAGGAGACCCCGGAAGCGACGGCAGCGCCTGAAACGCCCGAACCTTCCGAGGAGCCTGAGGAAACGGAGGAGCCTGCCAAAGAGAAAACCCTAAAATTGGAGAACCTGACCGGCCCAGAGCGGCTGCTTGCGGGACAGGAGGGCGAATGGAGCTTTGCGGCGGAAAATGCCGAAAGGCTATTTTTCACGCTTCTGAAAGCGAATGGCTCTCAGGCGGCACGGCAGGAGCTTTCGCCCGAAAGCCGTTCGTTCCGATATGCCGTGCCTGAGTCCGGCCTGTATACCGTCCGGGTGACGGCGGAACGGGGCGAGGGAGAAAATCTTTCCGTGGAACAGAAGCTGGCCGTCAGCGCGGGAGAATTACAGGCGGCTGTCAGCACGGCAAGCCGTTCCTGCTTCGGTGGCGATACGGTCGCTTTTGCCCTGAGCGCTCAGGGCGGCGTTGCACCGCTCAAACGCAGTGTGACGATCTGGCAGGGCGGCGAAAACCTGCTGGAAGAAGACAACTGGACGGAAAACGAGCTGCGCGTCACCGCCCGGCCGGTCGCGTCGAACCTGTATCTTCGGCTGACGGTGACGGACGCTTGCGGCGACCGGGTCGAAGCGGATCAGGCAGTTCCCTGCGCTGTACATACGACGGAGACCAGCCGGGATTGGGAAGCGACGTTTGCGTCCGTGCATCTCAGCGGCCGCTGGCCGGACGATCTGCTGGCCATTGCCAGAACCCAGCTGGGGTATGGGGAAAGCCCGACAGATTTCATTGTGGATGAAAACGGCCAGCAGAAGGGCTACACGCGGTATGGCTGCTGGTATGGGTCAGAATACGCTGACTGGTGCGCCATGTACGTTTCCTTCTGCCTGCACTATGCTGGCGTGCCTCAAAGCGCGTTCCCGCAGGAGGCGGGTTGCGGCAGCTGGGTGAACGCCCTTCGGAGCCGCGGCCTGTACCACGCGCCCGGCGAATACACGCCGAAAAGCGGTGATCTGATCTTTTTTGACTGGCAGCAAAATGGACAGCCGGATCATGTGGGCATTGTGGAAAAAGCGGACGGGAGCAGCCTGACGGTGATCGAGGGCAACTCCGACAACAGCGTACAGCGCAAGCCTTACCGCCTGACGGATGGGACGATCTGCGGCTTCGGCAGCCTGAACGACGCGTTCGAGCGTTTCCAGAGCGCCGAAGCGACGGAAACGCCGGAGCCTGCCGCCGAGCCGTCAGCGGAACCGACCCTTATGCCCGACGAAAACCCGGCGGAGAGCCCCAGCCCGGAACCCTCCCTTGAGCCGGAGAACACCCCGAAAGCATCGCCGGAACCTGTGCTGACGGAACTGGAAAAGCTGACGGCACTGGTCGACAGCCTGACCGATGCGGAGGAAGGACCCGCCGACACGGAAAGCGCGGGAGAAGCGGAAGCTTCCTTTGAAGAACGTTATGCCGCGGCGCTGGAAGCCGTACTGACCGCATGGGACGGCGGAAATATCGCCCCGGAAGAAGCAATCTGCCTGCTGGAACGGCTGATCGCCCTGCAGCCCGGCGGCACGTCCCCGGCCTACGAGACCCTGCGGGAAGGCTTTGCAAATCTGCAAAGCCCGGCAGAGGATGCGGCGGTCAATGAAAAAATGGAGTATATCCATCAAATTTCCGCACTGCGGGAGCAGCTGGCAGCAGCGGACGGCAGCGGCGAACTGACTCGCCCTGAGAAACTGACGCTGCAATACTGGCTGGATCATGCGTCTGCCTGTACCGTGGATTGCGTGTATACGGCGCTGGACGGCGCAGTGCGCGTGCTCCATACGGAAAGCGGCGAATGGCAGCAGAGAAAATGGAGCGCCCGAGTCTATTCGCCCGAGGAAGCGGAAGCCACTGCCCTTCGGGAAGAACTGGCCCTGCGTCTGGCGCTGGAAGAACGCGGCGCAATCGCGGAACTCATGCTGGTAGACGTTGACTTTGACGCAGACGAGAACGGCGCGGAAGTGACCCTTCGTCTGGACGAAGCCGTGGCGGCGGGGGAAGAACTGCTGGCGGCGCACCGCGGGCCGGACGGCTGGGAATGGCTGGACTTTGAACGCCTGACCGGCGAAGACGGGCGGCAGTACGTCCGCTTCCATACGGATTCCTTCTCGCCCTTTGCGGTACTGTCCCTGACGGAAGCAGAAGGGACGGGAGCTGATCTGGAAACCTATGTGGCACGGCGCGGCGGCCGCATGACGTTCCGGCTGACCTGTGAGGACGGCACGGAGCCGGAAGCCGATGAAGAAGGCGTGTACACCGTGGAGCAGGGCGTGGAGTTCCTGCTGCATATGGATGTTTCCTGCCCCGAAGGCTTCGCCGGGGGGCTGTATGCCCTTGCGTTCCCCGATGGGGTCGTTCCTTCTCTCGGAGAGGGCACGCTGACGGCAGACGAAACCGAGATCGGTCAATGGAGCGCCGACGGCGAAAGCAGCCGTGTGCTGCTGCGGCTGGAAGGCGCCGAGGCAGTCACGGCCTTCCCAGTGGAAATTCGAGTCTCCTTTGTGGAAAACGGCGGCGAAATGATCCATCTGGGCGATACGATCACCCTGTGCTGCTATGCCGTTCCCGACGGGCCTGTGTCTGAGCTGTGCGTCGGCGATGCGTGGATGGCCCTGCGGGACAGCGGCTATTTCACCTATTGGAGCGACAAAATCAAGGAAACGGAAACCTATGAGCTGATCGCGGCCCGGGCCCCTGCGGCGGTCGCTCCGCAGACGACGGAGATGCCCTCCGATCAGCAGGTGATAGATCGCGGCGGCGCCGAAGAAAGCCCGGACGGCGTGAAGATCAGCAAGACCATTCAGGGCACCGAGCTGGAAAACGTGTTCGATATCACCCTGACCGTGCAGACCCCCACCAAGGTCTCCGAGTTCTATGAGGAGCCGGACATGGCCGTGGTCATCGTCATGGATATTTCCAATACGATGAAATCCAACTTTGAGGGCCAAACCCGTTATGCGGCAGCCATGGAGGCGGCAAATCAATTCCTTGATAAGTTTGCGGCGGCCAGTAAAGGGGTAAGCAAAGTCGGCTATGTGGCATTCAATACTAACGCTCACAAGATTTTTGACTTGCAGGAGTGTTCCTCGACGACCCAGGCTAACCGTCTGAAAAACCAGATGCTGCAGGAAACGGGAAGGATTATCAATGCGGGTGGATATGCGGACTCCCATGACCGCTTTACCAATATCGAAGCGGGCCTGAAGCTGGGCCGGGATATGCTTGCGTCGGCAACAAATCAGAACAAGTATATCATCTTCCTGAGCGACGGATTTCCGACTACATATGTTAGCGGCGGGTATCGTGGCTACGACCCGTATTGTACTGCGGGAACGCCTGAACAAGACGGGGTCTTCTATGACAGCGTAACAAAAAAATACTGCCAGCATGGTACCAGCTACAGCGATAAGGCGGCGATCCGCGCCAGAGAAATGGCCAGCCAGATCAAGGCAGGCGGAATCAAGATTTTTTCCATCGGCGTGGATGTGGGTGGACAGATAGTGCAAAAGTACGTCGACCAGACAGCAAATTCCAATTTTTCTGTGGTGGACCGTACCAGCGAAAGCTACGAGATCGGCAGCGCCAGCAGCGCAGACGCTTATAAGGGCTGGCTGAAAAACAGCATCGGCTCCGGGTATTACTACGACAGCACCAACTCGGCGGGCCTGAACGAAGCTTACAATAAGATTTTCGAGGCCATCAAGAAAATCCATGAGGAAAGCGCGACGGCCATATGGGTCACCAACGACCATGTGCCGACGGCAGGTTCGGCAACGGAAGGCATAGAGTTCATCGGCTTCTACACGAAAAACGGGCAGCTGGTGGGCGATACGCTGGCAGGAAACGGCAGCGACGGCGAAAACACCGCGTCGTTCAACGGAGCTTCGTCGGATATTCGGTGGGACTTGAAGAACTCCGGCTTCAAGGAGACCCAAAGCGGCGATCAGACACTGTATGATTACTCCATTACCTACCGCGTCCGCCTGAAAAATGAAAGCGACGCTTTTGTGGAACATCAGAAGTATGTGACCAACGGCGAAACCAGGCTGGACTATCAGACCGTCGAAAGTATCAACGGGGAGAAGACTATTTCGGAGATCAAAAAACTTTGGTACCCTGTCCCGTCCGTGAAGGGCTATCTGGCGGAGCTGAGATTCCAGAAAAACGATCAGTCCGGCGAGCCTCTATCCGGCGCGGAGTTCACGCTGGCTCATGATACCGAACGCTGCAATATTTGCCGTGGAGATCATCATCACAGCGTGACCATTGCTCCGCTCGTTGCTGTGTCCGGCGCGGATGGCAAGGTCAGCTTTACCCGCATCCCTTCGGGCCACCAGTATATCCTGACCGAAACCGGCGTTCCGGCCGGGTATCTGAAACGGGACGATACCTATGCCGTGAAGGTAGCCTACGACAAGTTGAACGTCACCGTGACCCACCAGGATCAGACCACCGAGGAATGGAACGGTACGAATCAGACCATTGTCAACGACAGCAGACCGCGCCTGCCCGATACCGGCGGTTCCGGGATTCAAACTTATACAATCGGTGGTATCGCTTTGATGGCGATCAGCCTTTTGTACGGATGTGCGACGAACCGCAGGCGGCGTAGGGGAAGCGTCCGATAACTCCCCGACGGCAGTTGGAACGCCTGCAACGGAACATATTCGATTAAATTGACCCAATGGAGGAGGAACGGAAACATGAAACGGGTAACATCCAGTCTGCTTGCGCTGGTGCTGCTGCTGGCACTGGCGGGAACGGCGGTAGCAGGCGAGGACAAGGGAAGCATTACCATTGATAATGCGATCGTGGGAAAAACGTACACGATCTATCGAATCTTCGACCTGAACAGTCACAATACCGACTACAGCGCGATCAACTATACGGTCAGTGAAAAATGGACGGCGTTCTTTGCGGAAGGCGCGCCGGGCCGCACTTACGTTGATATCGACAAGACCTACGGCTATGTTGTCTGGAAGACCGGCGCATCCCCGGCGAATTTCGCGGCTGCGGCGATCAAGTATGCTGCAGATAACAGCATTGCCCATGACGGTCAGGCGGTTGCCGCTCCCGGCACCGTAAAATTTGATGATCTGGCGCTGGGCTACTATCTTGTGCAGTCCGATCTGGGCGCGCTGTGCTCGCTGGATACCACCATGCCCAACGTGACCATCAAGGAAAAAAACAGCGAGTCCACCGTGGATAAACAGGTGCAAGAAGATTCCACCGGCGATTACGGCGATCATAACGATGCGGATATCGGCCAGACGGTGAACTTCAGAACCACCATTAACGTGGTGGACGGCGACCCGAAGAACTACGTGCTGCACGATACCATGAGCGCCGGTTTGACCTTTGACCCGGCTTCCGTGGCCGTGACCATCGGTGAGCGGACGCTGGCAAAGGACACGGACTATACGCTGGTGACGAGCGGCTTGACGGATGGCTGTACCTTCGAAGTGCAGTTCAAGGATGGCGTGCTCAAACCCAACGATGTTGTCGAGGTGGCCTATTCCGCGGAAGTCAATGAGTATGCCGTGATCGGCGGCACTGGGAATGATAACAAGACTCAGCTGAAATACGGCGAAGATAAAGGAACCGAATGGGATGAAACCCATACCTACGTCTGGCAGTTCGACGTCTTCAAGTACGCCAAGAAGGACAAAGAAGAAATCCCGCTGGCCGGCGCCCAATTTGTCCTGTATAAGACCGTCGACAAAAAAAATCTCTATGCTCAGGCCGCAAATGGAAAAATCACCGGCTGGACGGACGATCAGAAGTATGCCACCGTTTTCGAGACTCCTGACAATGGCAAATTCGTCATCGCCGGTCTGGACGCGGACACCTACTATCTGGAGGAAACCAAGGCTCCCGACGGCTATAACCGGCTGAAGGAACCTGTTAATGTGGTCATTACGGCGAACATTGCCAGCGGTAAAACAGTTACCGCCACGATCACTTATAACGAAACCGCTACCGGCACTGTGAGAATCGAAAACCAGACCGGCGTGGAGCTGCCCTCTACCGGCGGTATCGGCACTACTGTTTTCTATGTGATCGGCGGCCTGCTGATGGGCGTGGCCGTGGTGCTGCTGGTGACCCGAAAGAAGATGTCTACTTCCAAGTAACACGCAGAATGGCATACAGTCCGCCGGGCGGGACAATCTCCCGCCCGGGACGGTATGTCCTCCCGAAAAAGGAAAATCCTCCTTTCTTGGGAGGGCATACCTGAAACACATAACGGAGCGTAGGAATGAAAAAACATCTGTCGACCTTCCTGCTGGTGCTGGTTTTCCTGCTGGGGGCCTGCATCCTCCTGTACCCGACGGTGAGCGATTATTGGAACTCCCTGCATCAGACCCGCGTGATCGGCGCATACGAAGATACGCTGGCGAACATGACCCAGAAGGACTACACCGAGTCTTTCGAAGCTGCCAACGCTTATAACGCCGCACTGGCGAAGCTGAATTTTCCGATGGCAGAATACAAAAGCCTGAAGAAACGGACGGAACTGATTCCCTATGAGGAACTGCTGGATGTAAACGGTGTGGGGATCATGGGCTATATCGACATCGACGCGATCGGCGTGGAGCTGCCCATTTACCACGGCACCGACTCCAGCGTGCTGAATATCGCCGTGGGCCATTTGGAAGGCAGCAGTCTGCCGGTGGGCGGCGAAAGTACGCACTGCGTGCTCTCAGCGCACCGCGGGCTGCCCAGCGCCCGGCTGTTTACCGATTTGGATCGGCTGAAAACAGGCGATACCTTCACCTTGAGCGTGCTGAACCGCCTGTTGACCTATGAGATCGACCAGATTCTCATTGTGAAGCCGGAAGAGGTAGACGCACTGGCCATCGAGCCGGGGCAGGATCTGTGCACGCTGGTCACCTGCACACCCTACGGCATCAACAGTCACCGGCTGCTGGTGCGGGGCCACCGAGTGGAAAACGCCGCCCCAAAGCCTGAAATCTTTGTCCCGGCAGATATGGTTCAGATCGATCCGCTGGTGGTGACTCCCATTGTGGCTGTCCCCATGCTGCTGGTATTGTTGATTTTCCTGCTGATCCGATATCGAAAGAGGAGCTGAACGCTATGAAGAAAAATAACCTTCTGCGCGGAGTATTGCTGGCGCTGCTTATCTGCCTGCTGCTGTGCCCGGCAGCACTGGCCGACGGGGTCGAGCTGAACCGCAATGGTTCGATCACCCTGAAGCTGACCGACAGCAAGGGCAGCGCCGCTTCCGGCGGCGAGTACTGGCTGTTCCGCGTAGGCGATCCGGTGGTTCGCAGTCACAACCTTTGTTTTGAACTGACCGGCGATTTCGTCCCCACCGGCGTTTCGCTGGACGATCTCTCTTCCAGCACCGCGGCGGAAGCCTTGGCCACATATGCGGAGCTTCATCCCGAACTGCGTCTGCAAAGCCGGACGGCGGACCGTCAGGGACGGGTGGTGTTTTCCGCCATTCCCTGTGGGCTATACCTGATTGCCCAGAAAAATCCCGGCTCCCATTACGCTTTCGAGCGGATGAACGCGTTTATGGCCGCCGTTCCCATGACCAACGAAGACGGAACCGGCTGGCTTTTTGACGTGACCGCCAGGCCGAAGGTGGAAAAGAAGCCCACCCCCGCGCCCACCAGAACGCCGGGGCCTTCCGTTACGCCGACTCGGGACAGCAAACTGCCTCAGACGGGTCTTCTGGTGTGGCCTGTGCTGGTGCTGGCGGGCGTGGGCGTTGGGCTGTTCGCAGTGGGTTGGTATTTGCGCTTTACAGGAAAAAAACATGAATAACAGAGCGGCTCAGAACCGATTCAAAAGAAGATTTGGCGCGGTTTGCATGGCACTTGGGGTGCTGCTATTATTGGGCGCGGCGGCAATAATCTGCGAAAACCGGCGGGAAGAAGCTGCCGCCGGGCGGGAGGCCTCTGCCGTGCTGGAACAGCTGCAGGCGGAGCTGAACGCAGAAGGCGCGGGACTCCTTTTGCCGGAAGACACAGCAAACCCGGAACGGCTTTCCGCAACCCCGTCTCCCGATCAGCCGAAAGCCGTATCATCGGACGGGCTGCTGCCGGAAATGCCGACATTGACCATTGACGGGCGTCAATACATCGGCTATCTGGAGCTTCCTACGCTGGGGATCAGCCTGCCTATCCTGAGCGACTGGAGCTATGCCAAGCTGCGCATTGCTCCCTGTCGCTATTGGGGCAGCGTTTATGACGGCTCCATGGTGCTTCTCGGCCACAATTATCTTGACCATTTCGGCCGCCTGAAAAGTCTGGAACTGGGCGATCCCATTCAGTTCATAGACGCGGACGGCAACATTTACCGCTACGAAGTCGTTCAGCAGGAGACCCTTGAAAAAACGGACGTGGACGCAATGCTGGACAGCCCCTACGATCTGACCCTTTTCACCTGCGCCCACGGCGGCGAACGCCGCATCGTCGTCCGCGCAAGGGGCAGTGATCCGCAACCTCAATCGTCGTCTTTGGCACTGCCGTGCCAAATCCTCGTTTCGATTGACGGCTGTCGGTCGCTAACCGCCTGCGGCGGTTGTGCCCACTGGGCGACGGTGAACTTTTCAAATAAAATTTGAAAAGTTCAGTCTGCCAAAGGCAGACCGGGTTGTCCCATGGACAACCCGCCTTGCGTCTTCCTCTCGCCGCCCTTGACCCCGGGCTGCGCGCCACAGGGGCGTAGAGGGACATGGGGTGGGATATGACCGCAAAGGTTAAAACAAACAACGATTTCTCAACGACTTCAGAAATGAGGTTATCTTATGAAGCAGGATTACATCAAGGAACTTCTATCTCAGGCGAAGGCCGCCGGCGTCGAGGCGGCGGAGGCCTATCTGAGCGAAAGCGAGAGCTTTTCCGCCATGCGAAACAACGGCGCGCTGGAGGACTATCAATCCAACCACACCCGGGGCTTGGGCTTCCGGGGGCTGGTGAACGGCCGCATGGGCTATGCGTCCACCGAAGCGCTGGACGACGAATCCATCGGTCAGCTGGTCCGGGGCGTGATCGAGTCGGCCACGCTATGCGAAAGCAAGGACGAGCAGCCGCTCTATCAGGGCGGCGGGCAGCTCCCGGAAGTGGCGCTGTACAACCCGGAGCTGGACAAGGTTTCTCCCGAAGCCAAGCTGGCGAAGATCGAAGCCATGGAGAACCAGTGCAAGGCCACGGACGAGCGGTATCTGAACGGCTACAACATGATCGACACCACGAAGCACACCGTGCGCATCGCCAACAGCTACGGCATGGATCAGACCTACACGGAAAACTTCTGCCAGCTGTACTGCGGCGCCAACGTCAAGGAGAACGACTGCGTTTCCACCGGCGGCTTTGCGCAGATCAGCCGGGACTTTGACGCGCTGGATCCCATCGCGCTGGGCCGCGACAGCGTGGAGCAGGCGGTGAAGGGGCTGAACGCAGAGCCGGTGGCCTCCGGCAAATATCGCGTGATCTTCTGGAATGAGGCGCTGGTCAGCCTGCTGGGCGTATTCAACACCATTTTCTCCGCCGAGACGGAGCAGATGGGCCTGTCCCTCCTGTCCGGCAAGCTGGGCGAGACCATTGCCGCGCCCTGCGTCACGCTGGTGGACGATCCCCTGCGCGCCGACTGCGTCGGCAGCCGTCCCTTTGACGACGAGGGCGTGCCCTCTCATCAGCACATGCTGGTGGAGAACGGCGTTTTCCGCACCTTCCTGCACAATCTGAAGACCGCGAAAAAGGCGGGCGTGCAGTCCACGGGCAATGGCAGCAAGGCGGACTACTCCTCGCCGGTGCGGGTGGCTCCCTCCAACCTGTACTTCGAGCCGGGCGTGCTTTCCTTTGACGAGCTGCTCCGTCAGGTGGGCGACGGCATTGTCATCACGGAAGTAAGCGGCCTCCACGCGGGCGCGAACCCGGTCAGCGGCGATTTCTCCCTGCTGTCCAAGGGCTACACCATTAAGGACGGCCAGCGGGATCAGCCGCTGGAGCGCATCACCGTGGCGGGCAACTTCTACGAGCTGCTCAAAAACATCCGCGCCTTTGCCAGCGACCTCCGTTTCCCCTACGGCCCCATGGGCAGCGCCAGCGCCGACGCGGGCGAAATGACCGTCAGCGGCAAGGCCTGATTTTTCCTTCGTAAAACGGAATAACGTATGCGATCGGAGCCGAAATGGCTCCGATCGTTTTTCCCATAACACAACGCCCCGGCGCAGGGCTTTTCTTCCCTGCGCCGGGGCGCATTCTATATTCCGAATTTCAGCTTAGTCCCCGATGGCGTCCGTCCGCCAGATAAAGCGCACCACGCCTTCCGCGTCGTCGGCCTTGCCGGCGTAGGACTGGTAGGCTTCGGTGTCGTCCGCCAGAGCGCGGGCATTTTCGAACAGGGGCTTCCATTCGTCGTTGACCATGGAGGTCAGCGTTTGCAGACCGTCCTGATCCAGCGTCTGCAGCCCCGCGTACAGCTGGGCCGCGCCATCGTTCAGAGCCGTAGCGCCGTCCGTCAGGGCGGGCATGTTGGCGCTGAGCTGATCCACACCAGCGGTGTAGGCGGTCAGGCCGGTATAGAACTGGTTGTAGCTGTCCAGCTGGGCCTTAAGCACCTGCAGACTCTGGAAAGCCTCCGTCTTGGTCTGTTTGGCGACGGTCATCTGCTGGGTCAGACCGTCCAGTACCTCGACATAGGTCTCCACCGTCAGGTCGGGCACTTGGGGATTCAGGGCCTTGAGCTGCTGGTTCGCAGTTTGCAGCAGCAGCTGGAAGACCTGCAGCGCACCGGCGTTCAGGGTCTCGCTGTTTTCGCTCAGGGTGCTCAGACCGCCGGCCACCTGACCAACGCCGTCATTCAGAGCGGAAGCGCCCTCGGACAGTTGCCGTCCGCCATCCAACAGCTGGGTCATCGCGTCCGTCAGCTGATCCATATCACCATCGGCGGCGTCTGCCAGGCTCAGGTCAACGTCCTTCAAAAGGCTGCTCCATTCGGTGGTGGCGGCAGTGACGGTCAGGGGCAGGGCAAAGTTCTCCACATCGGCGGTGATTTCAACGGTCTCGGGCAGCTTGCCGTCCTTGTCCTCCACGTCCAGACGGGCCTTCAGTCCGGGCAGGGCCGCGCCCAGCGCCACCAGCCGGTCGCCGTCGTTGATGACCGCGCCGTTGGTCACTTCCACATTGGTGAAGCGATCGCTGTCCAGAAGGGCGGCGGACAGAACGGCAAACTGGGCCTTCTGCCCGTCGGCGGGGGTATAGGAGAAACGGATGGTCACGCGGCCGCTCTTACCGGCCATGTCGGCGGCGGGGACTTCCTCGCCGTCCACCAGATAGGTGATCTGCAGCGTCAGGGGCAGCTCCTCGTCGCTGTCGCCCTGATAGTACACGTCCTTGCCGTCAGCGTCCCAGGTGAGGCGTTCGCCGTCCCGTTCAAAGGTGGCGTTGCCCTCCACCACTGTCAGGTTCTGCAGGCGGGTCGCGTCGGTCAGTTCATCCAGCTTGTCCGGGTTCTTCAGCCAATCGCTGACGATGATGCGCCGGGCCTGACCCTGCGCGTCGGAGAGAATGTACACGGTTTCGTCCTTGGCGGCAGCTTCAGCCATCGCCGGGACGGCGGCGCAAAGCAGCAGCGCCAGAGAAAGGACCAGCGCGGAAATGCGCTTCCAATTGCTTTTCATGGTGAAGATCTCCTCCTTAGTTTTTCACTTTCATGCCCAGCGTGGTCTTGCAGACGACCTTGTCCAGCAGCAGAAGCAAGGCGGGCAGGAACAGCAGTACGCTGCCCATGCTGACCAGCGCGCCCCGGGCCATCAGCATGCACATGGAGCGGATGATGTCCATATCGGAGTACAGAGCCACGCCGAAGGTGGCGGCGAACAGGCCCAGACCGCTGACCAGAATAGAGGGCGTAGACGCGCCCAGCGCGGTGGTCACGGCTTCCCGCTTGGCGCTGCCGCCCACGCGCTCCGCCTTATAGCGGGTGGTCATGAGGATGGCATAGTCCACGGTCGCGCCCAATTGGATGGTGCTGATGCAGATGGGGGCGATGAAGGGCAGGGACTGGCCCAGATAGTGAGGCAGGCCCAGATTGATGAAGATAGCCAGCTCGATGACCGCGATCAGGATGAAGGGGAGCGTCAGGCTCTTTTCCACCAGCAGGATGATCAGGAACACGGCGATGATGGACACGGTATTGACCACCTGGAAGTCGTGATCGGTGGTGTCGATCATGTCCTTCATGCAGGGTGCTTCGCCGATGAGCATGCCGGAGGGGTCATATTTCTTCAGGATGGACAACAGGTCGGTGATCTGTTCGTTCACCGCATCGCTGGCCACCCGGTACTCGGAGCTGATGAGCCACAGCTGCCACTTGTCGCTTTCCACGATGTTGCGCACGCTGTCCGGCAGCACCTCCGCGGGCACCCGGCTGCCCAGTACGCTCTGCAGACTGAGCACATAGCGCACGCCGTCCACGTTCTCCATTTCGTCCTGCATGGCCCGCAGTTCCTTGGAGGACAGGCTGGTGTCCACCAGCACCATGTGGGTGGAGGCAATGTCGAAGTCGTCGATCAGCTTATGGTTGGCAATCACGTAGTCGATGTCCTCCGGCAGGCACTGACCCATGTCGTAGTAGACCTCTTCGTTGGTCTTCTGGTAGCCGTGCAGGGCCGGATACACCAGCAGCGCAAAGATCACCAGTATCACGGGGAAGGTCTTGGTGATGCCCCTGGCAAAGCCGTTGGCGTTGCGGATCAGGGGACGGTGACGGGTCCTTTGCAGGGGGCGGTCCAGCAGCAGGATCAGCGAGGGCAGCAGGGTGACGCAGCCCAGCACGCCCAGCAGCACGCCCTTGGCCATGACCAGACCCAGATCCCTGCCCAGCGTGAAGCTCATGAAGCACAGGGCGGCGAAGCCCGCGATGGTGGTGGCGGAGCTGCCCACCACGGAGGAAAGGGTGGCGTGAACGGCGTTGGCCATGGCCTCATTGGGGTCGCTGACCTTTTCCCGCTGCTCGTTGTAGCTGTGCCACAGGAAGATGGAATAGTCCATGGTGACGGCCAGCTGCAGCACCGCGGCCATAGCCTTGGTGATGTAGGAGATTTCACCCAGCATCACATTGGTGCCCAGATTATAGACGATGCTCACGCCGATGGAGAACAGGAACACCAGCGGGGCCAGCCAGCTGTCCAGAAGGAGCATCATGGCGGCGCAGGCCAGCAGCACGGCCAGACCGACGTACACAGGCTCTTCCTGCTCGCACAGGTCCTTCAGGTCGGTGACCAGCGCCGACATGCCGGTGACGAAGCACTGCTGCCCCGCTAGCGAACGAATCTGCCGGATGGCGTCCATGGTCACGTCCGCCGAGGTGGCGGAGTCAAAAAACACGGCCATCAGCGTGGCGTTCTCCGTGTTGAACTTCTCATAAATGCTGTCCGGCAGAAGCTCCATGGGCAGGCGCAGGTCGGCAATGCTGTCGTACCACACCACGCTGTCCACGTGCTCCACCGCAGCGATCTTCTCCTTCAGCGCCGCCACGTCCTTCGCGGGCATATCCTCCACGATCACCAGCGAGAACGCGCCCTTGCCGAAGTCGCTCAGCAGCTCGTTCTGGCCGATGACGGTATCCATATCCTCGGGTAAATAGTCCAGCATATCATAGTTGATGCGGGTATTGACCATGCCGAGCACCGCCGGCGCCAGCAGCGCCAGCGCCACGATCAGAATGGCCACGCGGTACTTGACGACCGCCTTGGAAAAACGCATGAGGCAAATCCTTCCTTTCTCTTTGGTCTGGCCGGATCACACGTCCAGCCACCGGCGGGGGGAGTCGGGCTGCTGATTGTGAACCACCTTCACGGCGAAAAGTGCCACGCAAAGGTTCAATACCCCCTCCACGATCATGGAGGCCCCGGCCAGCAGGGTCATGACCACGGCGCTCTCCGTGGGATGAAGGGCCAGCACCGCGCCGATCAGGCCCGCCAGCACTGCCAGCACCAGAATTGCCCACCAGGAACGCAGGCCGAACTCCTTCGCGTCCAGAGCGGTTTGCAGCTTGAACAGTCCGTCGGCCAGAATGGCTACGCCCAGCATCAGGCATACGAAGCTCATGGCCCGTTCCGGCTTGGCCAGAATAATGGCCCCCAGCGTCATCAGCAGGATGCCGAAGGCCAGATCAAACTGAAAGGCCAGCCGGTACAGGTCCTTGGAAAAATACCCCAGCAGCTTCACAATGCCGAAGGCAATGAGCATGATGCCGGTCACAACGCCGATGAAGGAAACCGACCAATTCCGAAGGACGATCAGCAGAACGCCCAGCACGCAGAACGCGACGGACGTAACGATATAGCTGATCTTGGCCGCCCGAATGGGATTTTCGGAACGCACGGTTTCTCACCTCCCTCGCTTGGATTTCGTGGGAGAGTATAGCACCGAAAAAACGGCAGACAAACGGGCACGTTGCCGCGCCTGTTCAAAAAGCAGACAGGGGCGGCAACGTGCCCAAAAACCAGACAGGAAGGGAAATGTGTCTGGAAGGAGGCTGTTTTCCGGAGAAGGAACGAGGCTCCGTCAATGTTCCTGAGACGGCTGATAAGGAAGGATCGGTACGGCGGACGGCATACGCTCGGGATAGAAGTACAGCATCACGCGGGATAACGGCTTATCGGCATAGCGGGCGTTCAAAGAATCGACCCACGTCTGAAGCACGACGTTTCCCCAGAGGGAAAAAGAGCGGAATACGCGGTACTCCTGATAGACGCTCAGCATTGGCTCGATCTCCCATGTCCCGTCCGCGAACATATACTTTTCTTTCCCGTCGTTCATGAAAAAGAAGCGTTCGTCAGGTTCGCCATACAGGGCCGTAAGCTGACCTTCCACATCCATAAATTCAAGGAGGTCGGAGCGCAGCCGCGCCGGCCAGTCTTCCGGCTCTACCCGAGCCGTTTGCGCGCTGCTGAGGAGCATCCTGTCGATCCCCTTTTTCCCCAGAAAGTCTGTCTGCAGCGTCCACGGATAGCCAAAGTCGAAAATTTCGAGTCTTCCGTCTATTATTTCATTGGAAACCCGGAAGGACGCATCCGCCTTTTCCCGCAGTGCTTCCAGAACCGCCTCCTGAGTGGGCGTCTCAAAAGGGATTTCCCGATAAAGATGGAGCGATCCATCGTTTTCCGCCAGACCGTATCCGACGAAAAAAAGACTGCTCAGCAGAAGGCTGACCGTTAAGAATACGATCCCCATCCGTTTTTTCACGGTGTTCTCTCCTTCTATAACGTTTTTTGATTGATCGTCAACAGTATGATGTCTGATGAAAAAAGAAAAATTAGTTTTTTATTCCGCCCCGCAGCGTTCCAGCATTTCTTCCAGCATGCCCTTGCGCAGCTCGCACAGGCGATCCACCCGCTGAGGGAATTTGTCGCTCAGGCTGTTGTTCAGCCAGTCGATAAACAGGCCGAAGCACTGGCAGCTATACACGGTGACGATGATCTCCCGATCCTGCTGGTTGATCGTTTTGCCGCCCAGCAGGGTGTTGAGGTAGGTTTCCACAATATACTGGCACACCTGCATCAGGTAATGCTCGTAAATATCCCGGTTGGAGGAATTGTAGATGTGCAGCACCGCCCGCCTGTTCTTCTGAATTTCCTGAATGGCCAGCCGGATACATTCCTCATAGGAGCTGATGGTGGGATGAGCCTTGAACAGCTCCGCCGCTTCCTCCTGCACGATGGCTTCGATCAGGGCGGGAATATCGCTGAAATGATAATAGAAGGTATTGCGGTTGATGCCGCAGTCCTCCACGATGTCCTTGATGGTGACCTTATTGATGGGGCGCTGGTCTACCAGCTTCATAAACGACTGCATAATGGCTTTCCGGGTGAAAGAGGGCATGGGGTTCGGCTCCTTTCGCGATCCATAGGCCGCCGCAGGTGCGCGGCAAAAAATATTCTGAACGAAAAAGCATCCCTATGGAGTATAACAAATTCCGACATTTTTCGCAATGGTCACTCTGCTTGCCGTGACTAAAAAACAGGCGGCGCGGCCATTTCTGTTCGAAAATCAGACAGGACGCAGCAAATGTGCCGATTTTCGGCATGACCCTGTTTTTGTCCATTGCGGTCAAAATTCCAAACCGATAGAGTAAAAAGGAACCAACCGAAAAGCGCCGGGCGCGCATTCGGACAAGGAGGATTTTTTCCATGAAATACAAGGCGATCAAAGAAATTGCGCTGAAAACGGCGCTGGGGTATCTGGAAAAGGACCCGGAGAAGAACATGCCCAAGCTGATAAACTGGGTGGACAAACTGGCCGGTACTGGCCCGGACAGCTTTGAAAGCCAGCGGGCAGCGGTACGCGCCGTGGTGGAGGACCCCACCAACAACATGCACCAGCTCATCCTGAACCTGTTCAACGATGTGGACCGGGATCAGCTGAAGACCTTCTTCACCAACTTCATCCTCAACGCCAACATTTTGGGCTGGCCCATCGAGGAGGAATACCGCAAGAAGTACAACTGCAACATCCCCTGGGTCATCCTGCTGGACCCCACCTCCGCGTGCAACCTGCACTGCACCGGCTGCTGGGCGGCGGAGTACGGCAACAAGCTGAACCTGAGCTTTGACGAGATCGACTCCATCATCACCCAGGGCAAGGAAATGGGCGTGTACTTTTATATCTACACCGGCGGCGAGCCGCTGGTGCGCAAAGAAGACCTCATCAAGATCTGCCGCAAGCACAACGACTGCGTGTTCCTGTCCTTCACCAACGGCACCCTGATCGACGAAGCCTTTGCCGACCAGATGCTGGAAGTGGGCAACTTCGTGCCCGCCATCAGCATCGAGGGCTTTGAGGAGGCCACCGACGGCCGCCGGGGCCACGGCACCTATCAGAAGGTCATCCATGCCATGGAAATTTTGAAGAAGAAGCGCCTTGCCTTCGGCCTGAGCTGCTGCTACACCAGCAAGAACATCGACTCCATTGCTTCCGACGAGTTCATGGATCACATGGTCGACTGGGGCGCGAAGTTCGTCTGGTACTTCCACTACATGCCCGTTGGCAACGACGCGGCTCCCGAGCTGCTGCCTACCCCCGAGCAGCGGGAATACATGTACCATCAGATCCGCCACATCCGCGCCACCAAGCCCATTTTCGCCATGGACTTCCAGAACGACGGCGAATTCGTGGGCGGCTGCATCGCCGGCGGACGGCGCTACTTCCACATCAACGCCAACGGCGATATGGATCCCTGCGTGTTCATCCACTATTCCGATTCCAACATTCGGGAAAAGACGCTGCTGGAGGGGCTGCAGTCTCCCATTTTCATGGCCTACCACGACGGCCAGCCCTTCAACCACAACCATCTGCGGCCCTGCCCCATGCTGGAGAATCCCGACCTTCTGCGCAAGATGGTCAAGGAGACCGGCGCGCACTCCACGGACCTGCAGTCCCCGGAGACGGTGGATCATCTCTGCGACAAGTGCGAGAAGTACGCCGCCTGCTGGAAGCCCAAGGCGGACGAGCTGTGGCAGCAGTCTCACCCGGAGAAAGCGGAGTAAGGCGAACTACAACGATCGATTTTTTCCACGGAGTCGGGAAACCGGCTCCGTGTTTTTGTCAGTCTTCGTCCAGTTCTTTCAGCCTTTTCAGCCATTTGACGATGCTTCCATTTTTACAAAAGCGCAGCAAAATTCCTTCGCAAAACCGTTCCTCCCGCACAGCGCCAAGCAAAAGCGCCGTGACAGTTTTCCCGTCCAGCTGATCGACGTCCATTGCCCATACAGAGTCACAGCCCTGCTCGTTTTTCTTTTTTTCGAGGATGGTTTGATACTGATTCAGTTCAAATTCCGGGTGTTTCTTTGCGAAGCAATGCATTTCTTCCATGAGATTGCAAGCCGCGTCGCCATAGTTTACAAACGGGAATTGGATCGGGTGTTCCTTGGTTCCGTCGTTTTTTCTGTCAACTATCCATTCCCCGGCTTGACCATTTTGAAGTGCCGGGATAAGGCAGGTCAAAGATTCGTACAAAGAGTTTCACTCCATTCTATGTATTTGTGGTATACAAGGTCCTTTTGGAAAGGTAGGATTTCATATCACCATTTTACGATACTTTACCCGCGATGGCAAGAAAGGAGGATGCTACCCTATGGAACGCACGAACCGAAGGCGGAAATGACTCGGAGTTCAGGCAACCAAAAAGCGGAGCGCACGGCAGTGCGGGCCGCGCCGATCGTTTGCCCCGAGGACAGCCTCTGGCCTTCGGTGGTACGCGGCCATTTTGCCATGAGTGCAAGGGATGCAGCTTCCATGGGTTCTTCGCCGGCTTTGACGCCCGAAGGTTTCCAAAGGGCGAGCGGAAAGCCCTTTGGTGCGCCCGCAGGCGCAGCCCCTTTTTCCGGCCGGGTTTGACGCGCCGACGACGGCGCGGGAGTGGGACTTGCCGTCCCATGGGGCTCTCACACTTTTCTTTCGATAGCGAAAGAAAAGTGTGCAAAAGAAAGCCAGCGGCACGGCACTCCGGGAAAAGGCCCTTTATTGCCCATTTTGACGGCGGGTCTCGCAATGTCGCTCGCAATGGAGTTAGATAGCTTTCACCAGCTCTTGGAGCGCGCTCGTGCTCGCCTTTTTCCGCCGTCAAAAT
>ERZ772883.709-NODE-709-length-31775-cov-9.294956_pt1 | contig 31775 bp, 23 predicted proteins | sample MGYA00580575_ERZ772883 | MGnify/ENA primary metagenome ERZ772883 (study PRJEB29015, sample SAMEA2737666) | human gut metagenome | biome: human gut; feature: human-associated habitat; material: faeces | place: China | collected 2012 ...
CTTGCTTTCTGTGGTTGCAGCGGTTTGACCGAACTGACATTGCCCAACAGCGTGAGGCTTATCGAGGTTTTTGCATTCGAAGGTTGCAGCGGTTTGACCAAGCTGACATTGCCGGACAGCATCACGAGCATCGGGGATTGTGCGTTCTATGGTTGCTCTGGCTTGACCGAACTGACATTGCCCAACAGCGTGAAGAGCATTGGGGAATCTGCTTTCGCATATTGCAGCGGCTTGACCGAACTGACATTGTCCAACAGCGTGACGAGCATCGGATATAGTGCTTTCAGGGGTTGCAGCGGCTTGACCGAACTGACATTGCCCAACAGCGTGACGAGCATCGGGGATTGTGCTTTCGCAGATTGCAGCGGCTTGGAAAAGATTATGGTAGAGAGTGGAAACAGTCGCTATGACTCCCGGGATAATTGCAATTCAATAATTGATACAGAAACCAACACATTGATTGCAGGATGCAAAAACAGTGTCATACCGAACAGCGTGGCGAGTATCTGGTATGAAGCTTTCCGCGGTTGCACAGGCTTGACTGAACTGACATTGCCTGACAGCGTGAAGAGCATTGGGGATGGTGCTTTCGCATATTGCAGCGGCTTGGAAAAGATTACAGTAGAGAGTGGAAACAGTCGCTATGACTCCCGTGATAATTGCAATTCAATAATAGAAACGGAAACCAACACATTGATTGCAGGATGCAAAAACAGCATCATCCCTAACAGCGTGACGAGCATCGGGAATTCTGCTTTCTGCGGTTGCTCTGGCTTGACCGAACTGACATTGCCTGACAATATTCATTTCATAGAGGGTGAAGCTTTCATGGGTTGCAGCGGCTTGACTGAACTGACATTGCCGAGCAGCATTACGAGCATCTGGTGGTATGCTTTCCAGGGTTGCAGCGGCTTGACTGAGCTGACATTGCCAAACAGCATTACGAGCATCGGGAATTCTGCTTTCTATGGTTGCAGCGGCTTGACCGAACTGACATTGCCTAAGAGCGTGACGAGCATTGGGGATTCTGCTTTCTATGGTTGCACAGGCTTGACTGAGCTGACATTGCCCAACAGCGTGAAGAGCATTGGGGATTCTGCTTTCTATGGTTGCAGCGGCATGACCGAACTGACATTACCGAACAGCATTACGAGTATCGGAGTAGGCGTTTTCCAGGGTTGCAGCGGCATGACCGAACTGACATTGCCTAACAGCGTGATGAGCATCGGGCGGTCTGCTTTCAGTGGTTGCAGCGGCTTGACCGAACTGACATTGCCTAACAGCGTGATGAGCATCGGGCGGTCTGCTTTCAGTGGTTGCAGCGGCTTGACCGAACTGACATTGCCGAGCAGCGTGACGCGCATCGGGAATTCTGCTTTCTATGGTTGCAGCGGCTTGACCGAACTGACATTGCCCAACAGCGTGATGAGCATCGGGCGGTCTGCTTTCGGCGGTTGCAGCGGCTTGACCGAACTGACATTGTCCAACAGCGTGACGAGCATTGGGGGATATGCTTTCGCATATTGCTGCGGCTTGGTGAAGATAACATCGTTGGCTGAAATTCCGCCAGTGTGTGGCTTCAAAGTGTTTAACGGAGTCAATAAAACAAACTGCGAATTGATTGTTCCGGAAGAATCAATCACCGCCTATAAACAGGCGAAAGGCTGGAATGAATTCAGCAACATAAAGGGTTTTTCCGGAGTAGAGGTCACCTTGGCTGACAAGACACGGAAGATTGTGGTGGAATAGCCGCATCGCGCGTTGACATTGTTTCGTGGCGCATAGCTCGCGTATTCCGTCTTTTTTACGTTGAGCATATATAAACAAAAGGACTGGCACGGGGTGTCGGTCCTTTTGTCTATAAAAGTATTGCCGCAGGGCAATCGTCAAAACTATTTCCTGACTTTGACAAATCTTGAATGCTGGTTTTTGTATTTGCCTATAAAACGAGTCATTCCCGTGGCTGCGGAGGCCGATGGCTTTCCACGCCTATATGGTGTTGGCTTTTTCAGTGTGCTCCTTTGTGTAGGCATCATCGTGAACACCCGCCACGGCACGGCCGCTGGGGTCGTTGACGCCGCGGAACGAGGCGTCCCAGGCGAGGGCTTCGGCGGTGGAGCATGCCACGCTCGGCACGCTCGGCACGCTGCGAGCCGCACTGTCGGACGGGAAATATCCTTCAAAGATGGTGCGGTAGTAATATTCTTCCTTGTTCTGCGGCGGGTTGATGGGGAATCGTTCTGCCGCATGCGCCATCTGCTCGTCGGTGACGGCTGCTGCAGTCACTTCTTTGAGGGTGTCGATCCAGCTGTAGCCCACTCCGTCGGAAAATTGCTCTTTCTGTCGCCAAGCGACGCTCTCTGGGAGCATGTCGGCAAAGGCTTCGCGGACTATGCACTTCTCGATGGTTTTGCCGGGACACATCTTGGATTCCGGATTGAGCCGCATCGCAACGTCAAGAAATTCTTTGTCGAGAAACGGCACGCGTCCTTCAACGCCCCATGCCGACAGCGACTTGTTGGCGCGCAGACAGTCGTAGAGGTGCAGCTTCGACAGCTTGCGCACGGTCTCTTCATGAAATGCGCGTGCGTCGGGTGCTTTGTGGAAGTAAAGGTAGCCTCCAAACACTTCGTCGGCGCCTTCGCCGCTGAGCACCATCTTTATGCCCATGCTCTTGATTACGCGGGCGAGCAGATACATCGGCGTGGAGGCGCGAACGGTGGTGACATCGTAGGTCTCGATGAAATATATCGCATCGCGCACGGCGTCGAGACCCTCCTGGATAGTGTAGTTGATTTCGTGGTGCACGGTGCCTATATAGTCTGCCACTTCACGGGCTTTTGCCAAATCGGGCGCACCTTTCAATCCTACGGCAAAAGAGTGGAGTTGAGGCCACCATGCCTCTTTCTTGTCGTCGGTCTCGATGCGGCGTGCGGCAAATTTTTTGGCAATGGCGGAAATTACCGAACTGTCGAGTCCTCCGGAAAGCAGCACACCGTAGGGCACGTCGCTCATCAGCTGCCGTCTGACGGCGTCTTCAAGGGCGTCGTGCAGGGCTTTTACATCGGCGGTGTTGTCTTTGACGGCGTCGTAGCTCATCCAGTCGCGTTTGTACCAGCGGACCATCTTGCCTTCGCTGCCGCGGTAGTAATGTCCTGGCAAAAATGGCTCATACTCGTCGCAGAAGCCTTCAAGGGCTTTGAGCTCGCTGGCGCAGTACACGCGCCCTTCGTTGTCATGGCCTATGTAGAGCGGAATCACGCCTATGGGGTCGCGGGCAATGAGGAAATCATCGGTTTCCTCATCATACAGTGCGAAGGCGAAGATGCCGTTGAGGTCTTCGAGAAAGTCGATGCCTTTGTCGCGGTAGAGCGCAAGGATCACCTCGCAGTCAGACCCTGTGGCAAAGTCGTATTTGCCTTCGTAGCGCTGGCGGATGTCGCGGTGGTTGTAAATCTCGCCGTTGACTGCAAGAATCTGCTTGCGGTCGGGGGAGAACAATGGTTGGCCGCCGCTTTCGGGGTCGACGATTGAAAGACGTTCGTGGGCGAGAATGGCAGACTTGCCGCAATAGATGCCGCTCCAGTCAGGACCGCGGTGGCGTATTTTTTTTGACATTGCCAATGCCTTGGGACGCAAGGCCGAAACGTCGCTCTTGATGTTGAAGATTGCTGCTATACCACACATGATAGTATCGTTTTTTTAGACTTGTTTGGTTTTAAGATATTTGTCGATGTCGGCTGTCGCTTGGCGTCCGGCGGCAATGCACCGCACCACAAGACTTGCCCCTGTGGCTGCGTCGCCTGCCACAAACACGTTGTCGGGCAATTCGGGTTGCTGGGGCTTAAGAAATCCCATGGCGAGCAACACAAGGTCAGCGTCGATGACTTCCTTTTTGCCGGTGGGTTTCATCAGCGGGCGTCCGCCTTCGGGGTTTGGCGTCCATTCCACTTCCTCCACCTCCACTCCGATGACATTGTTGTCCTTGCCGATGAATCTGGTCGACGACAGACACCACCTTCGCTCGCAGCCTTCCTCATGGCTCGAACTTGTGCGCAGCACTTGCGGCCACTGTGGCCATGGGGTGGCTGGGTTGTTGCCTACCGGAGGCTTCGGCATGATTTCAATCTGCGTCACAGCCACGGCGCCTTGACGGATGCTCGTGCCTATGCAGTCGCTGCCGGTGTCGCCTCCGCCGATTACCAGCACTCGCTTGCCTTTTGCCGTCACCCGCTCGTCGGCTGAGAATGTCTGTCCGGCAAGCACCCGGTTTTGTTGGCTCAGCAGGTCGAGCGCGAAATGCACACCGTTGAGGTCGCGTCCGGGAATGTTGAGGTCGCGCGCCTGAGGGGTGCCTGTGCAGACGGCATAGGCATCGAATCCCTTGGGAAGATTGAGGATGTCGATGTCGGCATTCACCTCAAAAGTTATGCCTTCTGCCTTCATCACATCGACGCGGCGGTCTATGATGGCTTTGTTGAGCTTGAAATTGGGAATGCCGAAGCGGAGCAGTCCTCCAACAGCCTCGCGGCGTTCGAACACGGTGACGTCGTAGCCGCGGCGGTTCAATTGGTTGGCTGTTGCCAGTCCGGCGGGACCGCTGCCCACTACCGCCACTTTTTTGCCGTTGCGTTGATACTGCCGCGGCACCACATATCCTTCGCGGAATGCTGTCTCGGCAATTGCGCCCTCGTCTTCGCGGATGGTGACAGGAGCGTCGACGGCAAGTTTAAGCACACAGCTCTTCTCGCACAGGGCTGGGCATATGCGTCCGGTGAATTCCGGAAAATCGTTGGTCAGCGACAGTATTTCATAAGCCTCGTGCCAGTTGCCTTTGTAGATGGCGTCTTGAAATTCCGGAGGGCGGTTGCCAAGCGGACATGCCCAGTGGCAGAACGGCACGCCGCAGTCCATGCAGCGGGATGCCTGCAGGCGGCGTTCGGATGTGTTGAGGGTTTGTTCCACTTCTCCGAAGTCACGGATACGGTCGTGGATGGGGCGATAGCCCGCCTCCTGGCGTGGTACGGTAAGAAAAGCCTTAGGATTACCCATATATGTTGTTTCGTTTTATCGGTTGGGGAAATATGTTAATAGTCACGCTGCACCTCGGCGATTTTCTGTTGTAGTTTGAGCATCTGTTCCTCGGCAAGCACCCGCTTGTATTCGATAGGTGTCACCTGTATGAAGTCGTCGACATACCGGTTCCATTCATCAAGCATCTGGCGTGCCAGCGCCGAGCCGGTGTAGCGGTAGTGCTGACGAATGAGCTCGTGCAGCTCCTTGCGTGCCGAGGAGTCTTCGATGAGCGAGAGTTCAACCATCTCCATGTTGCAGAAGTAGTCAAACTTGCGGTCGGGATCCCAAACGTATGCCACGCCGCCGCTCATGCCGGCTGCGAAATTGCGTCCGGTTGCTCCGAGCACCACAACGCGTCCGCCGGTCATATATTCGCAACAGTGGTCGCCGACACCTTCAACAACGGCAATGGCACCTGAATTGCGCACGGCAAAACGTTCGCCGACACGGCCGTTGATATAAACCTCACCGCTTGTGGCTCCATAAAGGAGCGTGTTGCCGGCAATGGTGTTTTTCTCTGCCGCGAAATGGCTTCTGACTGGGGGTGCCACGGCGATGCGTCCGCCGCTGAGTCCTTTGCCGAGATAGTCGTTGGCCTCGCCCTCAAGCTTGAAGCTTATGCCATGGGCGAGAAATGCTCCGAAGCTTTGTCCGGCAGAGCCTTTGAATCTGACGGAAATGCTCTCGTCGGGCAGACCCTCGTTGCCGAATTTGTCGGCAATCAATCCCGACAGCATCGCGCCTACAGCGCGGTCGGTGTTGGCGATTGCATATTCGAGCGACACTTCTTTGCCGTTGCTGATAGCCGGATAGGAGGCTGTTATGATTGTGCGGTCGAGCACGCTGTCGATGTCGTGCATCTGCGCTTCTGTGTGGCGTATGCTTGCGTCTCCGCTTTCTTTATGCAGCAGGCGGGAGAAGTCGAGCAGTTCTGACTTCTGGCTGACTGCTTTGTCTATCTCAATCAAATCGGTGCGGCCTATGATGTCGTTGAATTTCCGGAATCCCATTTCTGCAAGATATTCACGCACCTCTTCGGCGAGAAAACGGAAATAGTTGACCACGTGGTCGGCATGTCCGCGGAAGTGTGCCCTCAGTTCAGGATTCTGTGAGGCAACGCCCATAGGACAGGTGTTTGAGTGGCATTTGCGCATCATCACGCATCCCAATACGATAAGCACTGTCGTGCCGAATCCAAATTCCTCGGCGCCGAGCAACGCCATGCTCACGATGTCGTGTCCGGTTTTCATTTGACCGTCGGTCTGAAGGCGCACTTTGCCGCGCAGCCCGTTGCGCACGAGCGTCTGCTGCGTCTCGCTCAGACCAATCTCAGGCGAGATTCCGGCATACCGCATCGATGAAGCCGGCGACGCTCCTGTGCCTCCCTCGGCTCCTGAGATTACAATCAGGTCGGCCTTTGCCTTTGCCACACCCGCCGCGATGGTGCCGACACCGCTTTCCGCCACGAGTTTCACGCTGATGGCTGCGCGCGGATTGACATTCTTAAGATCGAAAATCAGTTGCGCGAGGTCTTCGATTGAGTAAATGTCGTGGTGCGGTGGCGGAGAGATGAGTGAGATGCCTGGAATGGAGTGGCGTGTGCGGGCAATCACCTCATTGACTTTGAATCCGGGCAATTGTCCTCCCTCGCCGGGTTTCGCTCCCTGTGCCACCTTTATTTGAATCTCCTCGGCGTTGACCAGATATTCCGTTGTGACGCCGAAGCGGCCGGAGGCAATCTGCTTTGTCTTGCTCGACAGCGACACTCCGTCGACCGCCTCGTGGAAGCGGCTGCTGTCCTCACCGCCTTCGCCCGTATTGCTGCGTGCGCCGAGTCGGTTCATTGCCAGGGCAAGCGCCTCGTGGGCTTCCTTGCTGATGGCTCCAAACGACATTGCTCCAGTTACGAAATGCTTTACAATTTCTTCTACCGGCTCCACTTCGTCAATTGGAATCGGATTTTTCTTGAACGTGAAGAAGTCGCGCAGAAATATCGGTTCTGCTTTGTGGTCGGCGGCGGCTGTGAATTCTTTGAATTTATTGTAGTTGCCTTGACGGGTGGCAAGCTGCAGCAGTGCAATCGTTTCAGGATTCCAGGCGTGGCGCTCGCCGTCTTTGCGATATGAGAACTGCCCGATGTTTGGCAGAATCTCGTCTTCGTCTTTAATGGAGAAGCCATCATCGTGGAAATGCGTGTAGCTGTCGGCGATTTCCTTCAGGCGGATACCTCCGATGGACGATGTCTGTGTCCCGAAATAGTTGCGCAGCAGCTCCTCGCTGACTCCTACAGCCTCGAAAATCTTTGCTCCGCGGTAGGAACGGATGGTGCTGATGCCCATCTTGCTCATTATTTTGTAGAGACCCTTGCAAAGAGCCTTGATGTAGTTGCTTTCAGCCGTTTCGTAGTTCATCTGCACATCGCCGCGCTTCACCAGGTCGTCGAGCACGGCGAATGCCATATAAGGGTTGATGGCGCTTGCTCCATAGCCAAGCAGCAGTGCGGCATGCATCACCTCCCTGATCTCTCCGCTCTTGACGATAAGAGCGGTCTGCACACGTTTCTGCACCGAAATCAGATGATGGTGCACAGCACTCACCGCCAGCAACGACGGAATTGCCACATGGTCGCGGTCGACGCCCTCGTCGGTCAGTATTATGTAGTTCACACCGTCGTCGACCGATGCCTCGGCGCGGCGGCACAGCTCATAGATGGCTTCCTGCAGCCCGGCGGTGCCTTTTGCCGCATCAAACAGCATTGGCAGCTTCACGGTGTTGAATCCCTTGTATCGGATATTGCAGAGAATGTCGAGCTGGGTGTTGGTCAGCACGGGGTGGGGCAGACGCACCATCTTGCAGTGCGACTCGCTTGGCAAAAGGATGTTCATGCCCACAGCGCCGATATATTCTGTCAGCGACATCACCAGCTGTTCGCGGATTGGGTCTATGGCGGGGTTGGTCACCTGTGCAAACTGCTGACGGAAGTAGTTGAACAGCAGTTGCGGACGGCTGCTCAACACGGCAAGCGGCGTGTCGTTGCCCATAGAGGCAGTAGGCTCCGACCCGTTCACGCACATAGGCTTTATGGTGCGTTCCACGTCTTCGCGCGTGAATCCGAAAGCACGCAGCTTTCTGCCGAAGAGACTGACGGCATTGTCCACTTTGCGTCCGCTGCGTAGCGTGTGCAGCTCGATGCGGTTTGTCGACAGCCATTGTCGGTATGGGCGTGCGGCGGCAAGCTGCGCTTTCAGCTCGCCGTCATAGTATATCTTGCCTTCCTGTGTGTCGACAAGCAGAATCTTGCCAGGTTGCAGACGTCCTTTTTCTTCGATGTCGGCAGGTTCGATGTTGATTACTCCAGCCTCGCTCGCAACCACCATCATACCGCCTTTCGTAATCAGATAGCGCGCCGGACGCAGACCGTTGCGGTCGAGCATTCCGCCGGCATAACGCCCATCGCTGAAAAGAAGTGCCGCCGGTCCGTCCCACGGTTCCATAAGGATGGAGTGGTATTCATAAAACGCTTTCAAATCCTCGCTGATAGGATTCTTGTCGTTGAACGACTCCGGCACGAGCATTGCCATGGCGTGCGGCAGACTTAGTCCCGACATTACGAAGAATTCCAGCACATTGTCGAGCGAGGCGGAGTCGCTCATGCCCGGTTGGATGATTGGACGTATGTCCTTGACGTTGCCCAACGCCGGCGTCGACAGCACGCTTTCTCTTGCCTCCATCCAGGCGCGGTTGCCGCGGATGGTGTTGATCTCGCCGTTATGCGCCAGCAGACGGAACGGCTGTGCCAAACTCCAGGTTGGAAACGTGTTGGTGCTGAAGCGGGAGTGCACCAACGCCAGCCCGCTTGTGAAATATGGTTGTGTGAGGTCTTTGAAATACTCGCGCACTTGGGTTGACGAGAGCATACCCTTATAAATGATGTTCTTGCTTGACAGCGACACTATATAGAAGTCCTTGTCGTCGATGCGGCGCTCGATGCGTTTGCGCACAAGATATAACGTGCGCTCAAAAGTGTCGGTGTCGGTAACTCCGGTAATGAAAATCTGCTTTATGTCGGGTTCTGTGTCGCGGGCGTCTTTGCCGAGAATCTCTGAGCGTACAGGCACATTGCGCATGTGCATCAACTGCAGTCCCTCACGCTCCACTTCTTCAATCACGATTCCCATAATTGCGGCTTGGCGTTTCTCGTCTTTTGGCAGAAACACCAGTCCGGTGCCGTATTTGCCTTTCTCCGGCACTGGAATGCCTTGAAGAAGAATGAATTCGTGTGGAATCTGAATCATAATCCCGGCGCCGTCGCCTGTCTTGTTGTCGGCACCCTCTGCGCCGCGGTGCTTCATGTTTTCAAGCACTGTCAGGGCCGCATCGACCAGTTCGTGGGATTTGTCACCATTGATGTTGACGAGCATGCCCACACCGCATGCATCGTGTTCGTAGGAAGAGTCATACAGCCCCAAGGGCTGGTGACTTGGATAGTCTTTTTGGTCTATCTTCTTGGAAAAAAGATTGTTTTTGTTCAAATTTTCTTTCATAATCCCGCTTTTTTCTCTTCTTTACTTACATTTTGACTGCAAAGATATGAAAAATCACCAAGCTTGCAAACTAAATGCGATAAAAATAGCCGTTGTTGTGGAAAAAAAGTTTTGCAAATACGTTGAAAATAGCAAAAAGAAAGCGAATATGACCGAAATGCGACATAACAGTTAGAGCTGCTGCGTGCGGATGATTGTTTTATTGAAAATAGGCTGTGGTTTGGCAAAACATTTTCAAACAAGTTTGAATGTTTTTCACACACCTTGCACTACTTTCAATAAAATAGGCTGCGGTTTGGCAAAACATTTTCAAACAAGTTTGAATGTTTTTCACTCACCTTGCACTATCTTTGCAGTTGATAAAACAACAACCGGATGAAACCAAATTTTTTGAAGGGGCTTCTTAGGCGAGTGCTTGTGTTGCTCCGTTACATTTGGCGCGGCTGCGTCAAAATGTGGAATTGGTATCGGCGCACTTACAAGCAGGCGCGTTGGTATGGAAAAGTGGGTATTGTGTGTGCCACGGTGGTGGTGTCGTTTGTCCTTTATTTGATATTGGTCGACATCAATTTCTTGTGGCTTTTCGGAAAATCGCCGAGCTTATATGACATAGCCCATCCCAAACAAGATGAAGCGTCGATTGTCTACAGTGCCGACGGCAAGGTGCTCGGACGTTACTATCGCGAGAACCGTATCCCTGTTGAATATGACGAGATTTCGCCAATGCTCATCAACGCGTTGGTGTCGACGGAGGATGAGCGTTTCTATTCCCACCACGGCATAGATTTTCAGGGTGTGGCGGCTGCGATGAAGGATATGGCTGTGCACCACGAGGCGCGTGGAGCGAGCACGATTACTCAGCAGCTGGTCAAGAATATGTTCCGCACACGCACTGAGTATTCCACCGGACTCACTGGATTTATACCTGGCGTGCGTCTGTTGGTGATGAAGACGAAGGAATGGGTGACGGCTGTCAAACTGGAGATGTTCTATACAAAAAAGGAGATTCTGACGATGTATCTCAACACGGTGGATTTCGGCAGCAATGCTTTCGGCATCCGCACGGCGGCAAAGACTTATTTCAACACGACGCCGATGCAGCTGAAGACGGAGGAGTCGGCTGTGCTTGTCGGTATGCTGAAGGCCACTACGACCTACAATCCGCGTCTTAATCCGAAGAATTCAAAAAGCCGCCGCAATGTGGTGTTGAGCAACTTGTTGCGCAAGAAGTTTCTTACGCACGAGGAGTATGACTCGCTGAGCGAGCTGCCGATAGAACTGAAATATACGCCTGTGAAGCCTACCGACGGCAAGGCACCGTATTTCCGCGACGTGCTTGCCGATGAGCTGCAGAATGGATGGTGCAAGGACAATGACAAGGATCTCTATGGCGACGGACTGCGCATCTACACGACCATCGACTCGCGTATGCAGAAGTATGCCGAGGAGGCTGTGATGAAGCACATGCAGCAGGTGCAGCGCAATTTCAAGTCCGACTGGGGCAATGAGAATCCGTGGCGCGACGAGAACCGCGAGGAGAAGAAGGGATTTATTGAGGACATCGCCAAAAGAACTGACTACTACAAGCAGTTGTCGGCACGTTATCCCGACGACCCTGATTCGGTGAATTATTATATGAATCTGCCTCACCGCGTGAAGTTGTTTGACTACAATGCTCCCGACCAGGTGCGCACGGAGATGATGAGTGCGATGGACTCCATCAGGTATATGGTGAAGTTCCTGCATTGCGCATTTGTGGCGATGGAGCCTGAAACGGGCGCTGTCAAGGCCTGGGTCGGCGATATTGACTATAATCATTGGCAATATGACAAGGTGACCGCTGAGCGTCAGCCGGGATCCACATTCAAACTGTGTGTCTACACAGCCGCGATGGAGGCTGGACTCGGCCCGTGCGACGACCGTGTGGACGAGTGGAAGCAGTATGACGCTTTCGACAAAGACGGCAAGCCGACGAAGTGGACTCCGCGCAATGCCAACGGATACTATACCGGCGGAGCGATGTCGCTGAAGCACGCGTTCTCAAATTCGATCAACTCGGTGGCTGTCTCGGTGGCGCATGAGGTGGGCTTGAACCGCGTTGCCGACGTGGCTCATAAACTGGGCATCACCTCTCCGATAAAAGAAACTCCGGCAATGCCGCTCGGCACGGAGGATGTCACTCTGCTCGAACTGGTCGACGCCTACTGCACGGTGATGAACAAGGGCAGGCACAACGTGCCGGAATTTGTCACCCGCATCGAGGACAAAGACGGCAATGTGCTTTATGTGGCTGAACCGAAAAACGAGCAGGCAATCAGCGAGGAGTCGGCTTTCTTGATGCAGCAGATGCTGCTGGCTGGTATGACGGAGCCGGGAGGCACGTCGCAAGCCTTGTGGAGCTACGACATCCATCATTTCGACACCAATTTCGGAGGCAAGACAGGCACTACGTCAAACAACAGTGACGGCTGGTATGTGGGCGTGACGAAAAACCTTGTTGCCGGATGCTGGTGTGGAGGAGAATACCGCAGCGTGCATTTCCGCAGCGGACGGATGGGGCAGGGTAGCCACACGGCGCTGCCTGCGTTTGGCTATTTTATGGAGAAAGTGCTGCGCGACCCGCAATTGGCTGCGAAATATCGGGGAAAGATTTCCGACAAGCCGTGGCCCGGACTGAGGGTCGACGACCGCCCGTACAATTGCCAGGGCTATGTGGCGCCTTCCGACACTACAGATGTTGACAGCACCGATGTTGAAGACATTGATATGCCCGAGGAAGAAATCGAGCTTGACAACAACGGCAATGAAATTCAGTCGGAACCGGCACAGGGCAATATTTGACGGAACAGTATAAAAACAACAACCGCGGAGGGCATAGGCTTTCCGCGGTTGTTGTTTGTGAGTGTTGCTGATTAGTATTGTTCCTTCTCGTTGGGGAAATCAGAGGTCTTCACGTCCTCGATGTATTTTGCCACAGCATCGGTGATGATTGTGCCCACATCAGCGTAGCGGCGCAGGAAGCGAGGCGAGAATCCCTTGTTGATGCCGAGCATGTCGTGCATCACGAGCACCTGTCCGTCGACACCGCCTCCGGCACCGATGCCGATGATAGGAATTTCAAGCATTTCTGCCACTTTTTTTGCCAATGTGGCGGGGATTTTCTCAAGCACGATTGCAAAGCATCCAATCTCTTGCAGCAGTTTGGCGTCTTCGATAAGTTTGTTTGCCTCAGCCTCTTCGCGGGCACGCACGGTGTATGACCCGAATTTGTTGATTGACTGTGGTGTCAGTCCGAGGTGACCCATCACGGGAATGCCGGCGCACAGGATGCGCTCAATCGATTCGCGCACTTCGGCGCCGCCCTCGAGCTTCACGCAGTCGGCATGTGTTTCCTTCATGATGCGGATAGCCGAAGCCAAAGCCTCTTTAGAGTTGCCCTGGTATGTTCCGAAAGGCATGTCTACAACCACGAGCGCGCGGTTCACGCCACGCATCACCGACTTGCCGTGATAAATCATCTGGTCGAGCGTCATCGGCAGAGTGGTCACGTTTCCAGCCATCACGTTGCTGGCGGAGTCGCCCACGAGAATCACGTCCATTCCAGCCTCGTCGATGAGTTTCGCCATCGAGAAATCGTAGGCTGTAAGCATAGATATTTTTTCTCCGCGCTGCTTCATTTCGAGCAGGCGGCGAGTAGTCACTTTCCGTTTGTCTTCTGTGTAAGTTGACATAATCAATTAGTTTTTAAATTTAATCGGCTGCAAAGTTACGTCTTTTAAACGACAAAAGGAAAAAAAGGTGCTGCCCACATCTGAAAATCGCTGAAATGTGCTAAATTTGCAAATAAAACATAAAAATCTGTGATATTATGATTGTACACGAACAGCTTTCTTTTCAGGATGCATTGTCGCTTGCCACAAAGCGAATTTTTGAAACAAAGGGACGCTCCCGCCGGTCTGAGTTTTGGTGGGCTATGCTGGTTGCCTATTTCATATCAAATTTCCTTCCTCCGTTTTGGCTTGTGACCATACCTATATCAATCAGACGGTTGCACGACACGGGACGCAGCGGATGGTGGATGTTTTTCCCAGTAGTGGCCACAATCATTATTGTCTCAATGTGTGTCTCTGATGTTCTTAGCTTTATGACGATGGATGATTTTGAGGACACCATTACTCCGTTTGTGGTATTTGGCAAGTATATATTTTTCTGTGGCATAGTTTCTGTATATCAGATTGTGATGATAATATTCTTTTGCCAGGACAGTGCGGAGGGTGAAAATCGCTACGGAGCGTCGCCGAAATATGAGGAAGAGCCTCCATGTGTCCCTCCGGAAGAAAGAAAAGAATAATGCTTTATGGATATCGAGCAGGTCAGGGAATACGCTTTGTCTTTGTTTGGTGTGACTGAGGATCAGCCGTTTGGCGACGACGTTGTCACCTTTCGTGTTGAGGACAAGATTTTTCTGTGCCTTTGGCTGGGTGGAAGTCGGCTCGGCATGAAGGGTGAGAATCCGCGGTTTGCATGTAAATTGGCTCCGGAGAGAAACGAGGCGTTGCGCGAGCGATATGCGGCGGTGACCCCAGCGTTTCATTGGAACAAGAAGCATTGGAGCGACGTGTATTATGGGCAACTTGCCGCAGAAACCGTAACGGCGTGGATAAAAGAGTCGTATGAGCTTATAGTCAGCAAGCTGCCAAAGGCGGTGAGAGCAAAATATCAGTAACATTATATTCAGAATGAAAGCATATACATACATAGAGAAGGGCAAGTTTGCCTTGATTGACAAGCCTAAACCAGAGCTGCAGGAAGCGACAGACGCCATTGTCCGTGTGACTCTCGGCAGCATCTGTTCAAGCGACCTGCATATAAAGCACGGGAGTGTGCCGAGAGCGGTGCCGGGCATCACTGTCGGCCATGAGATGGTCGGCGTGGTGGAAGAAGTCGGTGCCGACGTGAAAGGCGTGAAGGTAGGCGACCGTGTGACCGTCAACGTGGAAACCTTCTGCGGTGAGTGCTTCTACTGCAGGCACGGCTATGTCAATAACTGCACTTCTCCTCATGGCGGATGGGCTCTCGGTTGTCGTATCGACGGCGGACAGACGGAATATGTGCGTGTGCCGTTGGCGTCGCAGGGCTTGAACCGCATTCCCGACAGCGTGACCGACGAGCAGGCTCTGTTTGTTGGCGATGTACTTGCCACGGGATTTTGGGCGGCTCGCATAAGTGAGATTACGCCCGACGACACGGTGCTGGTTGTCGGTGCCGGACCTACGGGCATCTGCACGTTGATCTGTGCGATGCTGAAGCGCCCGAAGCGCATCATCGTGTGTGAGCCGTCGGAAGAGCGGCGGGCTTTTGTCAAGGAGCATTATCCCGACGTGCTGCTGACCACGCCGGATGCCTGCGAGGAGTTTGTGAAGCAACACAGTGACCATGGCGGCGCCGACAGGGTGCTGGAAGTGGCTGGCGCAAAGGATACGTTCCAGTTGGCATGGCGCTGTGCGCGGCCTAATGCCATTGTCACGGTCGTGGCGCTTTATGACGCTCCGCAGATTCTTCCGTTGCCCGATATGTATGGCAAGAACCTGACGTTCAAGACCGGCGGTGTTGACGGTTGCGACTGCGAGGAGGTGCTCAGGCTCATTGAGCAGGGGAAAATCGACACCACTCCGCTTATCACGCATCGCTTCCCGCTTGACAGAATAGAGGAGGCATACCGTATATTTGAGAACAAGGAAGACGGCGTAATCAAGATTGCCGTCTATAATTGATACCTTTAAGATTATTAACCATTGAGTTGCGAATTAAATGATTTTCTAACTAAATGAAAAAAACGAACATGAAAAATTTCCTGACATTACTCATCGCTATGCTTTTGCTGCTTCCGACGGCCATGCATGGAGCCGGCAAGAAGGTGGTAACATCTATCGACATCACTATTCCGTTGCCCAAAGACGGTATGGGTATCGAGGATGGCGAGCAGATACAAATCACCGCAGCCAAGACAGCGTATGGCGACCTGGTTCAGCAAGGCATCGCGTCGGTCTTCAGCATTTTATGGGAAGGCGAGTTCAACAGAAAAAATTCCGATTCTCCCAAGTTCCAGGCAGGCTATACGTATCGTGCCAGCATGAAACTGATGCTCGACACCCAGAGTCCCTACATCATCAAGTATGCGATGCGCGATGGCGACTACTATGTCGACGACACCATGCTGAAGATTACCGTCAACGGCGAGCCTGCCAGAGTGCTTGTCGGCAGCCCTTACTTCCCCCGCTGCAGTTTTGTGGTTACCGTGCCTGGCGGCGATGGCGGCAATCTCAAAAAGGAGAATCTGCTCTTTGACTATAATGCAAACAAGGAGAAAAATCGTGCCAGCAATAATGTCTATACAAAAGAGACAGCCGATGCATGCTGTGCTTCATTCCATCCCCATGATGTGGTCTCCATTACTGAGACCCACGACCCGTTGCCCGAGTTTGAAGGACCCAACCGAGTCTTTCTCACCAAGGTTATCGTAGACACCGGCAACAAGACGGATTACTTAAAGTTTGCCCATGCGATGGACCAGTATATGAGCGGCTATTACAACCTCAAGGAGGTGTGGCTCAGCGACAAAGTCAACGCCGTGGAGTTTATGCGCGAACTCGACGAAGGCATGAAGAGCAATCTGTTTCCCAACTATTATCATTTCTATGGCCATAGCACCATGTTCCTTGCCGGCGACGCAACCCTGTGTGTGCCAGCCAGTCAGGCTGCTGCCGTCAAAGCGCAGATGGCACGTCACAGCAAGTTCCCGTGCTACACCGTAAGAACATATACCGGTAACGTGTACGAAGCCCAGAAGGCCGGACTCGGAGCCACCAAGAATCCATGTACAAGGCACAACTTTGTGGCACGTCTGCATACAGCCGACCGTGTGATGCAGCACTATACTTGTAAGCAAGACCCTAAAGTGTATTACTCGTGCAGCATCTGCGGGGAGTGTGAGCGCAATCCGCGCCACACCTTCATGTTCGTCGACAAAGAGGCGGAGAAAAGATACATACCGGGCGTTCATTCATTTACTGCCGACCTTGCTACCGAGCAGGCCTATGTTGGCACCAATGCCGCGGGCGAGCATGTCTATTGGAAGAGCTGCAAATGGTGTGGCTTGTCTTACAACTATGAGCAGCGCCACCTAACAGAGAAACACTTCCGTCTGTCGGGATCTGACGGCACGTTGGCACTGTATCGCAAACATATGGAGGCAGCGCTCGACATGCGTGAGGACGAGGCAAAACTGAGCACTACCGCTCAGCCGGATATGTTTACTCTGCCAGCCCGCAGCACTGTGAAGAAGAGCAAGTGGGCAGAAGACGAGGTGACGCGCGCCCTTTGCGACAACCTTGTCGACGAGCAGCTGCTGGGCAACGACTACACCCTTACCGCCACACGTCAACAGGTGGCGTCGATAGCTACGCGGCTTATCAAGGAGATGACCGGAAAGGATGCCAATGAAGGAAAACTGAACCTCTTTGCCGACATAGCCGGTGGCAACCTTGACATGAATGCCGCTGTAACCCGTCAGGAGATGGCAACGCTCATCTATCGTGCCATGCGCTATATTGAGAAAAACTCGGAGTATACTTATACCGAATACGACTCCAATCTTGATGCCTATACCGACAGTCAGCAAATCAAACCGTGGGCGAAGGAGCCTATGGCGTTTATGGAGGCTCTGGAGCTTGTCGATCCCGTTACCTCAACCACTCTTGTGCCCGACGGCGCTTGCTCCATCGAGCTGGCGCTCGCCACTGCCGAGCGCGCCACGATGGCACAGCACACCGGATGGGCGCAGACCGTATCAGATGGTGAAAAGAGTGATTATATCTCTGTTGCCAACAGCCACGATGCCCTTGGTTCCTCCAATTCCACATTGGGCTTCTACGAGCGTGTGTGGGTCTATCGTATGAGAAACAACAACGGCAAGATAGAAATCAAGGATAAATATACGGGTCAGCATCTCGAGTTCAACAGAGAGTATCTGCACCCTGTGCGCTGGCGTGGCAACGGTGTGTCAAACGTTTCACAAAAGGTGAGAAACGTCCGCAACAAAATCAATAAATGGCAAAAGAAAAACGACAGATAGAGAAAGGGTAGGACGTGATGAGGAAACCACCTCGTCACAGCCAATGTCCAATAACGAGATGGCCGCCTTTGTCACTATGACAGAGGCGGCTGTTTGTTGGTATGCTCGGCATGAGCATTGCGTTATCCCGAACTCGCGTTTTTAATCTTTCAAACAAGCAAGCGGTATGACTTTGACTCCGTCTGGGCGCGTGTAAGCCATACTGCCACCTGTCATGACAATCATTAAGTCGGGTTCGCGCAGCGGCACCTGCTTTTCTGTCTCATTATGCACTTGAATGAGTCGTTTAATTTCCAAAAGATGTTTGGCTCCTTCTTCTATCTCACGACTGCCAAGTTTACATTCTATAAGGGCGTAGCGTCCATCGTCGAGATGAAGCACAAGGTCGGCCTCCAGTCCGTAGCGGTCACGATAGTATGACAAATGATTGCCAAAGCCTGGCGTGTAGGCTCGAAGGTCTCTCGCACACATCTGTTCAAAGATGAAACCAAAGGTCTTGAGCTGAGTCATCAATGCTTCTGGAGAAAGTCCTAAAGCAGCAATTGCAATAGACGGGTCTACGAAAGCCCGTTTTATACCACTTCGAATTGCTGTTTTACTTCGGACGGCAGGACACCACGCTTCAATATTGTCAATAACAAACAATTTATTGAGGGAGGTTACGTAATCCTCAAACGCACTCATAGAAAGTGAAACTTCCCCAGAGGCTGTTACATCAGCTAACAGAGCTGTGTTTTTTGCCAATGTAGATATGTTACGGGCATACGAACGTAATATGGCACGTGTAGTACGCTCATCCCTTTGTACATCATCTACTCTGGATATATCGTCCCGACAGATGGCATCAACATAATTGCGTGCAATAAGTAGCTTTGCCTTATCACTCTTCATATTAAGAAATGCTGGCCATCCGCCACGACAAGCAGCATAAATCAAGTCTTCAATCTTCATATCTGAAGTGATGCCGTCTATGTCCAAGTCTTTATTATCAAACAATTCTTTAAGTGAAATCTTTCCGTTAGACTCTCCCGATTCCCATAAGCTCATTGGCAACATCTTCATTCGTGAAATTCTACCCGTACCAGAATGATGTATTTTACTTCTGTCTACAACAGTAGATCCAGTAAGAATGAATTGTCCAGGAACCTGACGCTTGTCCACCATAGTACGCACGGCATCCCAAAGCACAGGAGCATCCTGCCATTCATCTATAAGACGAGGAGTTTCACCCATCAACAATAAGGATGGTTTTGAAGCAGCAGTTGCAGCGTATTCTTCCTGCATCTCTGTGTCCTGCATCTTTATGACACTTTTGCTCAATTGCTCTGCAGTTGTTGTCTTTCCGCACCACTTAGGACCCTCTATTAGTACTGCCCCAAAAGCCTCAAGACGCTCTGCCAGTTGAAGGTCTGCAATTCTATGTGAATAACTCATATTGTAACCACGGTTTGATTATGTATGCAAAGTTAATGACATTCAGTTGTATATGCAAGCAAAAACTAATATTTGTGCATATTTAGTGCGATGAATTGTGCTATTTTGTAACTAACTTTTGCGGTAATTTGTAACTAACTTTTGCGGTAATTTGTAACTAACTTTTGCGGTACACTTTTGCAGCGGTTGAGTACGTGTTTTGCTTATCGTTGCTTATTTCCATATTTGACCAAGGTCAAAATCGGCTGCACATTTACAGCACGTTCCGAGAGAAGTCAGCAGAGGTCATAGTACCCTGTCTATAGGGAAGGACTGAATCGAGCAGTGCAATAGTAAATGACCGCTACCTTGAGAGTCTTTTGTAGTCAGATGCCCGAAAAGGAACTCTCTATTCACACGATAGGACGGAATCCGACAATAGAATCGAAGTGACGTGCCTCGAAGGGATGCCGGAAAAACAAAAGAGGGAGGAAAACGGCTTTGTTTTCCTCCCTCTCAATTTGTCTGTCGCGTTGCTATTGCTTTGCGTTGCGCTTGATAGAGTCGTAGATGTAGTCGAAGATGTTGTAGCGGGCACCAATCTTTGAGAACGCCGGGTTGTTGCGGCTTGGGCAGACGCGGTTGCTGAGGAAAATGTAAATCAGGTCTTCCTTCGGGTCAACCCAGAACGATGTGCCAGTGAATCCGGTGTGTCCCACCACTTCCGCACTTGCTGCATCCGTTATCGAAGAGTAGCTCGGATGCTTGAAGTTAGGCTTGTCAAATCCGAGTCCGCGGTGCGAATTGAGCGATCTCATTGTCAGGAACGTGTTGACAGTAGACTGCGAGAGGATGCGCTCGCCGCCATACATTCCTCCAAACAGCCACATCTGGCACAGTTTGGCAAGATCGTTGGCGTTGGAGAAGAGTCCGGCATTTCCTTGTATGCCACCGGAGAATGCCGCTGTCTCGTCGTGGACAACGCCGCGGATATATCCTTCGCGGAAATACTCGTCGAGCTCTGTCGCTGCGATTTCTTTTTCAGGGAAGAAGTCGAGCGGGCGGTAGACGGTGCGGAAAGCGCCGATGCGGTGGAAAATGTTGTCGTAGACATAGCGGTCGTGGCGCACTCCGGTCACGTTCTCCTCCGCCTGACGGAGCAGGCAGAAGTTGAGGCAGCTGTACACATAATTGTGGTTTGTGCGCTGGCGCTCGTTGTAGATCATGTTCATCACCGAGTCCATCGTGATTTGTCCCACCCATAGGTTCTTGCCAATCTGCACGTTGAATTTGTCGGTGCGTTTAGGCGAAGTGATGTCGGAGCGCACGTGTGCAGTGTTGTTGATATATGCGCCTCCGGCAAACCGCTTGTAGTTGGCTGATTTCTTGCCCACGCTGAGCGCGCCGGTGTAGCTATTAGGGTCGGTCATTTGTTCGTAGATGCTCAGCGACGGTGGCATTCCCGTTTCGTGGAAAAGCAGGTCGCGTATTGTCAACACGCCTTTCGACGAGCCTTTCAGTTGAGGAATATAGTCGCTGAGGAAACCATTGATGTTTAGTTTCTTGTCGTCGACGGCTTTCATGATGCCCGACAGGGTTCCAGTGGCTTTCGACACAGATGCAAGGTCGTAGAGCGTGTTGCCGTTAACGGCGTCGTCTTTTCCGTTGTCGGTGTATCCGTAACTTTTCTTTACAACGATTTTTCCGTGGCGTGCCACAATTACTTGGCAGCCAGGGAAGGCTCCTGCCTTCACGCCGAGGTTGGCGATTGAGTCGATTTGCTCTACGAGTCTCTGGTCAAGACCTACGGCTTCAGGCACGTCGTAGCCAAGGCGTGACGCCATCACAGTGACGCCGTCGCCAACTTTTGCAACTCCGGCAACGCTTACCGGCATGCGGCCAGAGGCGTCGCTGCCGCCGAACACCACTTGTGCGGCATATTCCTGAGCAAAGGCATGGTCTTCGTAAGCCTCGATTACAGCCGCGCTGCCGGCTATCTCCTCGCTGAAGTCGGCAAGGTCGTAAGGCTTGATGAAGAACACAAGAACCACTTTGCTCTTTCCGGCTTTCGCGATGGCTTTCGCGATGGCACGCTTGGTGCCGCCGTTGTTGTTGAACACACCGATTACCAAAGCCGATGCGTTGTTGTTGTCTTCAGCCCACGACTCGGCGTTGTGTTCGGTGAGATGGTGGGTGGTGATGTCGGTGTAGAGGGCGCATGTCTGAGTGAACACCTTCGCGTCGTCGACTTTCTCTCCAGCCACAGCCACGCTCACCTTGTTTTCAAGATGCTTCACAGGCAGGCAGTCGCCGTCGTTTTTCACTATGGTCATCGCCGCTGCGTAGAGCTTGCGCAGCACGAGTTGAGCGTGGCGCGAGTTGATGCGCTCCATCATTCCGTCGATGTTGACAGGCTTGTAATTGTTGAGGCCGAGAGCGTATTTGTATCTCAGCACTTTCTTGCACGTCAGCTCGATTGACTTTTGCTTATCGCCGCCTTGATTGTAGTAGTCGAGAAGCTCGTTGAAACTTTTTTCGAGATTGTACGGTTCAAGAAGCACGTCGGCACCTGCGAGGAAAGCCCTCAGTCCGTTAGGATTGCCAGACTTCCTTGCCCCCTGCATTGTAAGCGCGTCGGTAAACACCAGTCCGCCGAAGCCTAATCTCTGTTTGAGCAAACCTGTGACAACGCTTGGAGTCAATGATGTAGGGTTGTTGCCCGTTTTCAATGCCGGTATCTGAAGGTGTCCTACCATCACGCCCGAAAGTCCGGCATTGGTGTAGGCTTGGAACGGCACAAGGTCGATCGACTCGATGCTTGCAAGTGAGCGGTCGACAATCGGCAGCGTCTTATGAGAGTCCTTCTCCGTGTTGCCGTGTCCGGGGAAATGCTTAGCCACCGACAGCACACCGCCGTCCTCAAGACCGCGAGAGTAAGCCACTACTTTGTGGGCAACGTTTTCGGCGTCCTCGCCAAACGAGCGCGTGCCGATTACGGGGTTCAGAGGGTTGCTGTTGACATCGGCAGTAGGGGCGAAATTCACATTCACACCTATCTCTTTGCATTCGCGCGCCATTTCGCGTCCGTATTCATAGATGAGCATATCGTCCTGCACGGCGCCGAGCATCATGTTTTTAGGAAAACGCGGAGTGTCGGGCATGCGCATCGACAATCCCCATTCGCCGTCGAGAGCGATGGCAACCGGTGTCGATGAGATGCTGTTGACGTAGTTTGCGAGTTCGGCGTGGTGCTCAGCCTTACCGTTGGCAAAGTATGCCCACCCGATATGGTATTTTTCTACGGTCGATTTGATTTGGCGTTTCGCAGCATTGACATCTTTTGACTGGAAACTTTGAGCAATCAGCTGACCCACTCGTTGCTCCGGAGTCATGGAGTTGTAGACAGAGTCGACCCAGGCATCCATTTCATCCTGGGGCTGGTTGCTGATAAACAATGGAGTCTTTGCCGTAATGATGCTGACGGCGATAAGACTGATGCCTAATAGTAAAAATTTTCTTAGATGCATTGTCTTGGGCTTATTTATTGGTTATACGTTTGGTGTGGTCAAGCGACAGTTTGGGGTTTTCCTTCACATAGTCGGCGATGTCGAATTTCATCGGGCGGTCGCTGCTGTAGAGCAAATTCGCCTTTGCGAAGGAAACGAGGTCATCGTTGCCCTCGTAGATGTAGCTTATCGTCGAGATGCGGTAGGTGCGGTTCTTGTCGATTTTCTTTCCGTTGATTTTTGCGTTTACGGCTTTGCCGTCCTTGATTGTGAACGAGATTCCGCGGCTCACGCATTGTCCGTCTTTCATAGCAAGGTTGTCGAGGCATTCCTGAAGCAGCGCGCCGTTCATCTCGAGCACAACGATGTTGTTGTCGAACGGCATAAGGTTGTAGACCTCGCCGAGACTCAACTCGCCTTTATGAAAGTCGGATCGTAGACCTCCGGAGTTTGTCACTCCAGCGTCGACTTCAATGCCCGACAGCCGTTCGCCGACAGTCTTTACGGCATCCGCCGCCCAGTTTCTCATAACGGTTGAGTTGCGTTGCATATCCTCGTCGGTAGATCCGATGATGATAGCCATCACACGAGCCACTTCCTCGTCAAATGGCTTCAGCCACGCTTCCGTGGCAGCGTCAAGACGGCCGTCGTAGCGGGAGTCGATAGGCAGCAGTTCGTAAGCAGGCAGCTTCTGCAAGTCGTCGAGGTCGATGGTTATTTTTGTTATAGTGTGGCATTCGTTTCTGTTTTGAGCTACCAGAACATTTTTGCCAGCCTTGTTTGTAAACACGTATTGGTGGTTGCCTGTGGCCGGATTGATTGAAGTGTGTGAGTGTCCGCCGAGGATAAGGTCGATGTTGCTTGACGAGAGCGCCATCACGCTGTCTGACGGAAGCCCTGCTTTTCCGGGACGGTAGCCGATGTGAGAAAGCACGATTGCGTAGTCGGCACGGTCGTCGGCTTTAAGAGCTCCGGCGATGCTGTCGGCAAGAGCCATTGGGTCGCGGTATGTCATTCCCTTGTAGTTGTTGGCAATGACGAGACGGTCCGGATTTGCTCCGACACCGATTACGGCAAATCTCTTGCCGTGGAAATTGCGTATGATGTATGGTTTGACAAGGTCGGACAATGCCGTCTCTTTCAAGCCATAGTTGGCGTTGATTACGGGAAATTCCACACGTCGGTAGTTGTCGGCGAGCGATTCGATGCCGTTGTCAAACTCATGGTTTCCGATGGTCGCCGCGTCGTAGCCCATGCGGTTCATCATTTCATATTCCACCTCGCCTTTAAACAGCGTGAAATACATCTGTCCCTGCACGTCGTCGCCGGCATCGAGCAGCATAACGTGGGTTTCTGCCCGGCGGATGCTGTCGACCGCCGCTTTCACGCGCACCATGCCTCCCGGTTTCGTCAGTTGTTCTGGACGCACGTTGCTGTGCATATCGTTTGTGTGGAGAATCACAAGGTTCTCCGCCATCGCTCCCGAGGCAAGGATTGCTCCAAGAGCGCATGTCGCTAATGTTTTACGTAGTCTCATTGTTGGTCTGTCTTAAATTTTACGAATTTACGCAAAATCTTTCAGAAACAAGACTATCGTAAACAATAATTATAAAAAGATAAAAAATTTTCAATCAGCGGGTAATCAGATATCCTCCGCCGGCAGGCACAACCGAAAGCCGTTGCAGCCCGTAGCGGTTCTCGAGCGCCTGTCCTTTTACGGGCACTCCGTCGGCCTCGCAGACGTTGAACCGCGAACCGCATTGCTTGCAGTATGCCTCGAGTGTCGACGAGTCGAAGTAAAGCACCGCTTTTCTGCTCACCTCCACAGGGCATGCCCTATCGTATGCCACAGGGCCGTTGATGCCGTAGACGAGCATCACGCCGCCGTATCCGGTGAAGGTGCGTTCGGTGTATGCGAAATTATCGGGAATCCTCTGCTCCCGGTCAAATATGCGGCACATTCCGTAGCCGCTCACACCGTATGTGTTCCACAGACCGGCGTTGCTGAGGTCGATATTGACGTTGAGCGCGGGAATGCGTTGGCTGTCGACCGACTCGCACGCCATTGCGGAGAGCATCACCGACAGCAGGAGGATATATTTAAGCATTTTCATATTGTTGGGCGTATTTGTAAATGATTGGACGTCATTTCAAAAGATTGTCGATGGCGCGGTGGTATTCGTTGAAGCGGAACGCCTTTAGCGTTTCGGCAAACAGCGCCTCGATGCGGTCGTTGCATAGGTTGCCGATTGAGCCTTCGTGGGTGTGGTGCACCTCCTTGACCGGCTCGAAGCGTCCAGCTTCGATGTCGAGACCCACTTTCTTGTATGCGTCGCGGAACGGCATTCCCTCGCGTGTAAGACGGTTTACCTCTTCGACGGAGAACATGAATTTATAGCGGTCGTCCTGAGCCACATCGGTGTTTACCTTGATTTCCGACAACATTGCGTTGACCATGTTGAGGATTGACTTCAATTCGTCGAATGCCGGAAGAAACGCCTCTTTTATCAGCTGCATGTCGCGGAAGTATCCCGATGGCAGATTGTTGAGAATCATCGTAATCTGATAAGGCAACGACTGCAAGCGGTTGCATTTGGCACGTGTCAGCTCGAAAACGTCGGGATTTTTCTTGTGGGGCATGATCGAAGAGCCGGTGGTGTATTGGTCGGGCAACTTGATGAAACCGAAATTCTGCGAATTGTAGAGGCAGGCGTCGAAAGCCAGGCGCGACACCGTGGATGCTATTCCTGCCAGCGCGTTGGCAACCGTGCGTTCCGTCTTGCCGCGTCCCATTTGCGCATAGACCACGTTGTAGTTCATCGATTCAAAACCAAGCAGACGCGTGGTCATCTCGCGGTTGAGCGGGAATGAAGAGCCATAGCCGGCTGCAGACCCGAGCGGGTTGCGGTTTGTGACGCGGTAGGCTGCTTGAAGCACAGTCAAATCGTCGGCGAGGCTTTCGGCGTATGCGCCAAACCACAGTCCGAACGACGACGGCATAGCCACTTGAAGGTGGGTATAGCCGGGGATAAGCACGTCTTTGTATTTGTTGCTTTGGGCAATGAGCGTTTGGAAAAGCTTCTCTGTGGTCAGCGCCACAGCCTCTATCTCGGAGCGCATAAACAGTTTCAGGTCGACCATCACCTGGTCGTTGCGCGAGCGTCCGCTATGGATTTTCTTTCCAATGTCGCCGAGACTGCGTGTCAGCATAAGTTCCACTTGAGAATGCACGTCTTCCACGCCTTCTTCAATCACAAATTTGCCGTTTGCCGCCTCGTGATAGATTTTTTTCAGTTCGGCGAGGAGCGCAGAGAGCTCATCTTTTCCCAGCAGACCGATGCTTTCGAGCATCGTGATGTGTGCCATCGAGCCAAGCACGTCGTAAGGTGCGAGATAAAGATCCATCTCGCGGTCGAGTCCTACAGTATATGTTTCAACATCGTGGTCTACCACCACTGATTTTTCCCAAAGTTTAGTTGCCATATTCGTAAATAAAAATTTCCTTACAAAGTTACACTTTATGCGCAACACCGCAAAATTATTCCCGCGGCGCGCGCCGCGGGAAGCGATTGTCAGAGCGCGCCTTTTGTCGACGGCAGGTCGTAGCGGAAGACGTCGCGTCGCGAGGCAGCGCGCAGTGCTCTTGCCAGCGCTTTGAATATGCCTTCAATCTTGTGGTGCTCGTTGGAGCCGTCGGCGTTGACATATAGGTTCATCGCCGCCGCGTCGCTCAGGCTTTTGAAGAAATGGAAAAACATTTCGGTGGGGACGTCGCCTATGCGCTCGCGCTTGAAGTCGGCGTTCCAGACGAGCCACGGACGTCCGCCGAAATCGAGAGCCACAGTGCAGTTGCAGTCGTCCATCGGCAGCACAAAGCCGTAGCGCTCAATGCCGCGTTTGTCGCCGAGAGCCTTTCTCAGTGCTTCGCCGAGAGCCAGCGCCGTGTCTTCAACAGTGTGGTGTTCGTCGACATAGAGGTCGCCTTTAGTTTTTATGGTAAGGTCGAATCCCGAATGCCGACCGATTTGGTTGAGCATGTGGTCGAAAAATCCTAGTCCGGTTGAAATGTCGCAACGACCGTGACCGTCAAGGTCAAGGCTGATGTAGATGTCGGTTTCCGACGTTTTCCGGCTCACCTGTGCCGTGCGTGCGCCGCCCCGCAGATAATCGGCAATGCAATCCCATGACTCGGCGACAAGCACGCACGTCTGCTCAAGTCCGGCATCCTCAATCATTCGCTTGCCGGCGTCGGCATTCTGCAGCAGGATGCCCTTTGCACCTAAATTCTTCGCTAATTGAATGTCGGTAATACGGTCGCCGATTACGAAAGAATTTTCGAGGTCGTAACAGCCATCCATATATTTCCCGAGCAATGCCGTGCCAGGTTTGCGCGTCGGCTTATGCTCATTTTCAAATGTGCGGTCGATTATGATATCGTCAAACTCCACGCCCTCGCCCTTGAACGTCTGCAACATCTTCTCGTGGGGCGGAAGAAAGTCGGATGTCGGGAACGACGGTGTGCCGAGTCCGTCCTGGTTGGTCACCATCACAAGTTCAAAATCGAGAGTCGAAGCGATGAAATGCATGTTGCGCAGCACGCCGGGAATAAATTCCAGTTTCTGAAGCGAATCCACCTGGAAATCCACCGGCGGCTCGATGATAAGCGTGCCGTCGCGGTCGATGAACAGCGCGCGTTTCTTATTTTCCATAACCTTTGAGAGTTGAAATTAGACGATTGTTCTCATCCTCGGTTCCGACAGAGAACCGCAGGCATTGCGAGCACAGCGCCACTCGGTTGCGGTTGCGCGCCACGATGCCGTTGTCGCGCAGATACGCATAGACGGCGTCGGCGTCTGTCACTCTGACAAGCAGGAAGTTGGCGTCGGAGTCAAACACCTTCTCGACCACCGGCAAGACGGCAAGCTCGGTGGCGAGGCGTTTGCGCTCAGCCACGATTGTGGTCACCCATCCGTGCACCTCCTCGCGGCGGTCGAGCATGCGCATGGCATACTGCTGTGTGAGCAGGTTGATGTTGTACGGGTACTTGACCTTGTTGAAAATGCCTATGATTTCCTGCGACGCGAAAGCCGCTCCGAGCCGCACAGCCGCACTTGCCCACGCCTTCGACAGCGTCTGCATTACAATCAGGTTTGGATAGCGGTAGAGTTGTGTCGCCATCGATCCTTTTGTAGAGAAGTCGACATAAGCCTCGTCGACCACGACAATTCCGTTGAATCCGGCGCACACCGCCTCTATGGCGTCGCGCGGGAAGGCGTTGCCGGTAGGGTTGTTGGGCGAGCATATCCATATCACTTTGGTCTTGTCGTCGATTTGCTCAAAGATTTTTTGAATGTCGATAGAGAAGTCGTCGGCAAGCGGAGCGCGGCGATATTCCACATCGTTGACCTCCGCACACACTTCATACATGCCATAGGTTGGCTCTATCGCCACCACGTTGTCGATGCCCGGGCGGCAGAACACGCGATAGACCATGTCGATGCATTCATCGCTGCCCACACCGAGGAAAATTTGGTCGGCAACGACACCGCGCATCTGCCCGATGCGTCGTTTGAGCTCCATTTGCAACGGGTCGGGGTAGCGGTTGTAGGGATTGTTGTACGGGCTTTCGTTGGCGTCAATCCACACCGACGCCTTTCCGCTGAACTCTGTGCGGGCGCAACTGTAGGGCGTCAGGTTGTAGATGTTTTCTCTGACAATCTTTTTCAAATCCATAATCTTACCTCTTTTTTACTTGTTCAATTCTTACGGTCGCCGCCAATTTGTGTGCGAGCAGACCTTCTCCCTCAGCCATAGTCTCGACCACCGGACCGAGCGTGGCGATGCCTTCTGCCGTCAGCCGCTGGAACGTGATTTTTTTCATAAAGCTGTCGATGTTCACGCCGCTGTAAGCCTTGGCATTGCCGCTTGTGGGAAGCGTATGGTTTGTGCCAGAGGCATAGTCGCCGGCGCTTTCGCAGGCATACTGACCGAGAAACACGCTTCCGGCGTTCTCCACCATCTCGGCGAGCTTGTCGGCGTCGGAGTGGTTTATGATGAGGTGTTCCGGAGCATATTCGTTGGCTATGCGCATCATTTCGTCGTCGGTGCGCACCACAATTATGCGGCTTTTCTTCAACGACTGCTCTATCAAATCCACGCGCGGCAACTCTTTTGCCATCTCCACGGCATTCTTAGCCACTTCGTCGGCAAGACGCTCGCTTGTGGTGACAAGTATCGACTGGCTGTCGGGGCCATGCTCGGCCTGCGACAGGAAATCGGCGGCGACAAATGTTGGATTGGCTGTTTCATCAGCCACAATCATCACTTCCGACGGTCCTGCCGGCAAATCGACAAGCGTGTGGGTCTGTTTCGCCACAAACGCCTTTGCAAGCATGACGTAAAGATTGCCGGGACCGAAAATCTTGTTTACTTTTGGTATTGTTTCAGTTCCGAATGCCATTGCCGCTATCGCCTGTGCGCCTCCAGCCTTATACACCTCGGTTACGCCAGCCAGACGTGCCGCCACAAGGATTGTCGGGTTGACGCGACCGCTCTTGTCGGGAGGCGTGCAGATTGCAATCTCGGGGCATCCGGCAAGGCGTGCCGGGATGGCAAGCATCAGCGCCGTTGAAAACAAAGGCGCCCTGCCTCCAGGCACATATAGTCCGACGGAGTGGAGCGGCACGGCTTTCTGCCGGCACACCACGCCAGGGGTCGTTTCCACCTCAATGGGCTCCATCAGTTGTGCGGCGTGAAACTTGCGGATGTTGTCGGCCGCAACCTTCATCGCATCCTTCAGTTCTTGACTGACAGCGGCTTCCGCCTCCTCAAACTCCAGCTCCGTCACCTTCAGCGACTCGATTGATGGGCAGTCGAATTGACGCTCATATTTCAGCAAAGCAGTGTCGCCGTTTTCTTCGATGTCGTTGATGATGTCGCTGATAGCCGACACCGCCTCGCCAATGAGATTGGGGTCGAAGTCGCGAATCAGCAAATCCTTTGTGTCTTTGGGATACTTGTAAATCTTGATTTCCATTGCTACAATACCATTTTTTCAATGTTCAACACCAGTATGCCTTCAGCGCCGGCAGCCTTCAGTCGGTTGATGATTTCCCAGAAAAATTTTTCTTCGAGAACGGTGTGTACCGAACACCAGTCCTTGTCGGCGAGAGGCAGCACTGTCGGACTCTTGATGCCCGGCAGAATCTGCAACACCGTGTCGAGCTGTGTGCGCGGCACGTTCATTAGGATGTACTTCTTGCCGGAAGCCGCCTTTACAGCCTCAAAGCGGAACAGCAGTTCGTCGAGCACCTCCTGCTTCTCGGCGTCGAGGGCTTTTCCACCGATGAGCACAGCCTCCGAATCAATCACCTTCTCCACCTCTTTAAGGTTGTTGCTCACGAGAGTGCTTCCCGACGACACGATGTCGAAGATAGCGTCGGCAAGACCGATGCTCGGCGCGATTTCAACCGAACCGCTGATTTCGTGCAGCTCTGCCGAGATGTTGTTGTCGCGGAAGAACTTGGAAAGTATGACCGGATATGAAGTGGCTATTTTTTTGCCGTTGAACCACTGTAGCCCATCGTAGCCGGCGCTGTTTGGCACAGCCAGAGAGATGCGGCATCGGCTGAATCCCAGTCTCTTGATTACCGTCACATCGCGTTGTTTCTCGAGCACCTCATTGTAACCCACAATGCCGAGGTCGGCAGTTCCGGTAGCCACAGAGTCGGGGATGTCGTCGTCGCGCAGAAACAGCAGTTCGACAGGGAAGTTGCGCGACGGCACGAGCAGTGAGCGTTTCACTGCGGTAAGTTTGATGCCTGCCTCAGAGAGCAGGTCCATTGTCTCGTCGTAGAGACGGCCTTTTGATTGTACAGCAATTCTAAGCATAGTTTTTTAAGAAATAAAAAAACGACCGGTCATCCTATGAGGCGGATAATCGGTCGTTAGTAGTCAATCATATATGAAACTTACACAAAAGCCAACTGGCCAGCCTCTTTTGGGGAAAGGTCGACGTGATGATGACGATGATATGTAAGTTGCATAGTCTGCATAAAGTTGTTATTTTGTTTGCAAAGATACGCAAATTCTTTTACTGTGCAATGAAAAATCAAATTTTTCTGGCAAATTTTTATTCATCAGCGTGCTTAGATGTTTATTGTCAGTCCTTCTTTGGCGAGAATCGTGTCGGGAAAAACGGCTTTTGCCTCGTCGAGCAACATCGACTCGTTGATATAGCGCGAGGAGAAATGCCCGATAACCAGCCGTTTCACTTTTGCGTCACGGGCAATGGCAGCCGCATCGGCGGCAACCGTGTGGAGAGTCTGCTTGGCGCGTTGCCGCAAGTCAGAGAGGAAAGTCGCTTCGTGGTAGAGCAGGTCGGCGCCTGCCACCTCGCTGACCACGGCCTTCAGCGGCATCGTGTCGGAAATGTAGGCATACACGCGCGCAGGGTCGGGGTCGGTGGTCAAAGCGTCGTTCGGCACAACGATGCCGTCGGGCGTCACATAGTCATTGCCAGCCTTGATGTTGTTGCGATAGCATGTAGGCACCTGCCAGCGTTGGATAGCGTCGGGGTTTATGTGCCGAGGCTTGGGCTTTTCACGAAACACGAATCCCACGCAAGGCAGCCGATGGACAAGCGGCACAGTGTTGACCGTCAGCGAGCGGTCTTCATAAATGATGTTGTTGCCATATTCGTAGGGCTCGAAGCGCACGTTGAGGTCGTGGGCAGAATAGTCGAGCAACGGCTTGAACAGCCGCACTCCCTCTTCCGGCAGGTGTATCACAGTCTCGCCGTCGAGTCCGGTCAGCCCCATTGTTGAAAGCAGCCCAGGCAGCCCGTAACAATGGTCGCCATGCAGATGCGATATGAAAATGTGGCGCAGTCGGTTGAACTTGCAGTGCGCGCGCATCAATTGAGTCTGAGTGCCCTCGCCGCAGTCAATCAGAAACGATTTTGAGTTCAGGCACACCAATTGTGCGCTCGGATTATGGCGCACGGTGGGTTTAGCCGACCCGCATCCCAATATTGTAACCGAAAAATTGTCCATATTTTTATGATTTGTGCAAGCCTAAACTGATAAAATAGGTTGATAAACT
>ERZ772883.713-NODE-713-length-31478-cov-6.157846_pt1 | contig 31478 bp, 28 predicted proteins | sample MGYA00580575_ERZ772883 | MGnify/ENA primary metagenome ERZ772883 (study PRJEB29015, sample SAMEA2737666) | human gut metagenome | biome: human gut; feature: human-associated habitat; material: faeces | place: China | collected 2012 ...
AGCTGGTGGACGGATTCGAACCCCCGACCTGCTGATTACAAACGTTGGCCGGAGCGTCAATGCATTGATTTCCGGTGTTTTCTCAGCTTTCGTGTCGGGGGGCCGGCAGTATACGAGCCTGCTGCGTCCATCCAGTACACACGGTCATATTCCCGTTTGGGTCACGGTTTGGGTCAAACGGTTCTGCGGCGCAGTTAGTGGATCGTTTTTACCAGCAAATCTCGCAGCGCAGGGGGCTCAAGATTTGCGCCGGTATAAACAAAGAATAAGCAAAGTATATCACATCATTTTCTTCTGCATTGTCAGAATACACTCGCTGACCCGGTCGAGGATCAGACCCCTGTCGCGGGCGGCATAGTAGTCAAGCATAGGGCTTATCGTCTCTTTAATCTGCTCCCAGCTCAGCTTCGGCAGCTCCAGCTGAGCACCATACAGGCTTCTCGCTGTGTTCATCTGGCGGGTAAAGCTTATCCCAAGCGGGCGCGATTTGAGGGAAGAGATAAGCGCTTTGGGCGAAATGTCCATCTGCAGCATTTGCGTATTGGACAGCAGTCCCGCTCCGTTGTCGAATATAGGGCAGTACGAGTATCTGCCCGTCTCGTAAAGAACAGCTATATTGTTTAAGTGCCTGTCATCATTTAGAAACAGCGAGTCGATCTCAAAAAGCAAGGTGAGATACTGTGGGAATTCTTTCAGCCCGGTAAGCTCCGCCGTCATATCTGCCATGTAAGCAATGCGGCGCTTGTCGCTTGGAAGGGCTTCAAGTTTTGCTTTCAGAGTGCCATCAGTTTCTCTTGAGAAGAGGTGGCTCAGGGTAATCAGTGACTGTCGGGGCTTAAGAAAATTTTCACTCGAGCATCCGTTTCTGTCTCTGCCGTGTACATTCAGACGCTCCATTCCGTAGCGGACAAACGTAAACGGAGTATCGCGCTCGATATTGCTTTGCTCAAGAACGGCTGACACCGCGCACTCCGCCAAAGCCTCATAGCCGAACTGATCAAGCTTGTACCATCGGTTTGTCTCTCTGTCAAACCACTTTTCCTGATTCCCCTTTGACGAAGTCTCCGCGATCCTGTCATCCGTAACAAGATGTACCGTCATTGTTTCACCTCTATGTTTATCCACTGGTCGTCCTCTGCCATTCTGCCATGCGTTATCTTGATGATCTCAAGCGGATCATATTCATCCAGACCGAGCGCTTCCAGATATTCGCGCAGCCCCGCGCGCCCGCGAGGAACGCAGCGGCTCTCTAAAAACTCATTAAAATCATCCCAATCAGGAAACGGCTTTTTCCCGAACGCAGTTTTTATCAGCGGGCAGTCTGCGTTCTCCGCGGCTATCGTCTTATCGGTAAAATCCGCGGCGATCCGTGTGCACAGCGCGGAGCCGTCAAAGAAATCAAGAAGAGCAACGTGGTGCCCTTTGTGCAGTTTTGTTTCGATAAACTCGCCGATCGCAGCTCTTTTAGAGACGATTATTTTTTCCCCATCAAAGTCTATCCCCACCTCACGGTCAAGCTCACTTATCCCCAATTGCTTCACCCAGCTTGACGGCAGGGAAAGCTTGCAGCCCTTGGAATCCGCACCAGCATTGCCGCCTGCCTTATTGAAAATTATGTTCGCCATTCTGCTTTCCATTTTTCCACCTCATCGAAATTATACGTCATTGGTATCCAATGTGTCAAGTAATTTAGGCAGTGAAATGAGAAAGCCCAGAAGCGGTATATCAACACCGCTACCAGGCAATTCTGTATGAAACCTTTGCTCCTTTATATCTCAAACTGCCCTAATGTCTCTGGATGAGACATCAGGGCAGTTTGATTTTCTGCCGCCGGTATGCGGGCCGTTATATAAATTTGACGCGTTCTCCCTTTCTGGTCGGAGCAGCGGGCTCCTGCGCAGGATACCCCAATGCAATCGCCGCAAGGAACTTTCCGTTCTCGGGTGCATATTCACGTTCAAGGACCACATCAACGCCCATCTTGAACGCGCCTGTCATCCAGCAGCTCCCTATCCCCTTATCCCACGCAAGCAGAAGAAGATTTTCGATAGCCGCTGATACGCTTTGCAGCGCGGGACTCGCTTTGCCGAGTTCATTGAAGCTCTCCTTTTTGAAAAAAGCAAGGACAATGACCGGCGCGCCGCCCATTGTAGACATGAAAGCTATCGTGTCGTCGACGACATCTGGTCGATTCGGAAATCGAAGCTCCAGTGTTTTGCGGAAATTCTCGGCAGAATTTTTCATCAGCTCCGTGTACTTCTTTACCTCTTTTGGAGTTTCGATCACGACAAAATACCATGGCTGCAGGTTAACGCCGGACGGTGCCATAGCAGCCCCTTCCATAAGCTCTTCCAGAACCTCATGAGGGATCGAATCTGGCTTATATTTCCTAATGCTTCGCCTTGTATAAATACATTCTTTTAATTCCATTATCGTCTTTCTCCTAAATTGGCAATTATTGCATCACTCCCGCACGACTGATGTGCAGTTTTTTTCAGCACCGTAAGGAAGAGCAGGATCATTAACAGAGCCTCCGCCATGACCAGCAGCCATCCGAGCTTATACGAGCCTGTGAGGTCAAATATTATCCCGTTAATGGTCGTCCCCATAGTCTGCCCGAGGAACCCGAAGCTAAGGACGACACTGCAAAGAGCGCTGTATTCGCGGCTCCCGAACAGGTGCCGCGTTGTGTAAGCAATGCTCATCGCCGGTATTGCCCCTCCTATCCCAGAGCATACGACCGCAAAATAGGCCATTGGAGTATAATACGCTCCCAACATTAAAAACATGCCGGCCAAAACATAGCCGTACAGCGACAGCATAAACCCGAACCTTAGTCCCTTCTTATCCATAATGGTACCGAGCATCAGTTTGCTCACCATCAAGGACAGCATTTGGAGTGATACCATAAGTGATGCATGCTTTTCGCCCATCCCGATATCAGTCATGAATGCATAGGTGTGATTGATTATCGAAGTATTGATAAGCCCAGCCATCAGAGACAGCAGCAGATAATACCTGAAAGCGTCGTTTTTCAGTGCTTCCGATCTCGTAAGCCCCCACTTTGCAGACTCACTCCCTGAATCAGATCCTTTTGCGTCGGGCTTAACATATGGCGTCAGTCCAACGTCCTCCGGTTTATCCCGGATGATGAAAAAACACAGCGGCACTATCACGAAGAAATACATCAGCCCTAAGGTGCGGTAGGCATTCTGCCAGCCGTATCTCATTATTACTGCCGAAATTATCGGAACAATGATCATTGATAGGCCGCTCCCGCTTGTCCCGATGCCCGTTGCCATTCCGCGGAAGTCCTCGAACCAGTTATTGATTATTGTTGTTATCGGCAGCGTGGAGATACTTCCCGTCATGCAGCCGATCAGTATCGCGCACAGGTAAAACTGCCACATCTGCCTGCAGAATGAAAATGCCAGAAAGACGAGAGGTATCAGAAATCCTGTGCAGATCATAGCTTTACGTATGGAGTGATTTTTCATATAGGATCCCCATACTGGATAAAGAAGCATTCCCGCAAAGCTCGACAGAGAAGTCGCAAGTGAAAGCTTTGCACGCGAATAATTCAGCGCTTCGCTGACCGGCTTGATAAACGTGCCCATGGAATTTATAAGTATACCGACCCCGCCGCCGGATAAAAAGAAGCAGGCGATCAATATCCACCAGCCATAGAAGATCTTTCTGTTCTTTTTCATATGCAGGCTCCTTTCCGGCGTCAAGCCGTCAGTCATCAGTTAAATGAGCCTGGAAATTCAGTTTTCCAGGCTCATTATAAGAGGGGTATTCGCTTTGCCGTAAAGGTCACGCCAGATACTTTTTGCCTATCTCCGAAATTATCGTTTCCGTATCTGCCATAATCTTTTCTACGAGATCTTTTGTCTTTGGAATGTCAGTGATGCGCTGCGAGCATTCGCCTGCACCGGCCATGGCCTTGTCCACATCGCCCATGTAGGTTGCCGCAACGCCCGCACGCTCGGCTTTAAGCAGTGAGACGGGTATGATCGAATAGTCGTCCGGAACGCCGACGTAAGATCCGGGGGCTTCACGCGCGGTATTGTATGCATGCTCCTGTGCGGCAGGTGTCCTGAGCCAGCGGGCAGGGCCGACGAAGCCGCGGGCGATAAGCGTGCCACCGTCCGGGCAGTCAACAACAAGCTTCTTCCACAGATCGCAGAAGTCGCTCTCCTCCGTTGCGAGGAAGCGGGTGCCCATCTGTACGCCGTCCGCGCCCATGGCCAGCGCCGCTGCAAGAGATTTGCCGTCGCAGAAGCCTCCGGTACCGCAGACAATAGTGTTTTCGTCAGCAAACTTTTCAACTATGTCCGGGAGCAGCGTCATGCTGTGGACAGGCTGCCATGCCGTATGGAATCCGCTCTCATGGCCTGATGCGATAAGCACCTGCACGCCGGCCTTCTTGCAGCGCGCCGCCGTCCTTACACCGGGGAAAACATGCATCCATATCATCCCCTGCTCGCGAATGAAGTCTCCCCAGGGCATAGGGTCGCCTGCCGTAGTCACGATAACCTTGAAGCGCTCCTTCATCTCTGGATTGGCACTGCGGAGCTCTTTGATCGCCTGCATGACGTTTGCGGCATTCTGCTTCACTTCCGCAGAAACCATAACGTTTGCGCCGAATATACCGCCGCTTTCCTTTGTCTCCTCGAACACGCGGGTAAACATCTTCTTGAAAATGGTAATATCGTCATCCGTCTCGCTTGCGTGAGCCTGCTTGACAAACTCCTTATAAGCGACAGGATTCGATTCTCGGGACGTTGTTCCATAGGTACTGCAAAGACCTAAGCAGCCGGCGTTTGCGGCCGCGATGCAGAGACTTGTAACAGGGAACGGGCCCATACCCGCCTGTATTATGGGATACTTTATCCCAACGAGCTCGGTGAGTCTTGTCTTTATCATGTTGCAATGTCCTTTCTATCTATATTTTGTTTTGACCGCGTTGATTGAAGCTTATTTCTTTCTCCAGCGTGCCAGAGACTCCTTTATTTCTTCATCGGACATATAGCGTTCAAGAACCTCGACATTATTCTCGCCGACGGTAGGCGCTTTCTTTACGGTGCCGGGCGTCTCGGAGAAGATGGCGGCGCAGTTGCGCTCGAGATATGTTTTGCGGCTGGTCACGTTATCCGGCACAGGGATCTCGGTGAGGTAATGGTTATACTGGACCTGCGGATCGGCAATGACCTCTTCGCTGTTCATGACCTTGCAGCAGGCAAGACCGGCCGCCTCCATCATCTTCATCGGGACTCTGATGTCGTCATAGGTCTTCAGCCAATCCTCAATGGTCTTTATGACCCATTCGGAATTTTCGCGGCGGTGATTCAGCGTATCGGACCGGGGATCAGTCTTGAGGTCGGGGCGCTCCATGACGTCGCACAGGCCGCACCAGAGCTTGTCTGTTGCCGCCGCCATGACAACGTTCTGCCCGTTCTTTCCCTCAAATACGCCGTAGGGTGTAACAGTAGCCTGATGGTTGCCGCTGCGGGTGGGGTTGATGCCAACGTTGAGATAGCCGATAGAGCCGTTGAGATAGATGTCCGTCATAAAGAGGGAGACGTCGATCTGCTGGCCAATTCCGGTTTTTTCCGCATAGCGGAGCGCCGCAAGGATATGGCCGAATGCGCTGATGCCCGCCACGTAGTCGGAAAGAGTGGTGCCGTGCTTCATCGGGGGGCCGTTCTTCTCGCCGGTGATATCCATAAGTCCGCTCATTGCCTGAGCCATAACGTCCCAGCCGGGCTTCTTGCCATACGGTCCTTTCTGGCCGTACATGGATACGGAAAGATAAACGAGCTTGGGGTTTATCTTGCGGAGCTCCTCATATCCGAGGCCAAGCCTGTCCATGACACCGGGGCGGTTGCTTTCCGCAACGACGTCAAAGTCCTTGACCATGCGCTTTATAAGCTCAATGGCCTGCGGATCCTTAAGATCCATTTCCACGGACTTCTTGCCGCGGTCGAGCCATGCTCCGAGCAGGCTGACGCCGTTATCGCACTGCATACCGAAAGTGCGCTGGGTGTTGCCGATGACCGGGCGTTCGATTTTTACGACCTCTGCGCCGTAGTCTGCGAGCATTGCAGTCGCAGTCGGGCCTGCGGCGTTCTGGCTGAAGTCGAGAACGCGGATGCCTTCAAGCAGATTATTCATTTACTACCTCCATAAAAAATATATTGATTTTTCCGCATACAAGCCTGAGAAAGCCTGTATGCGGAAAGAAACTTTGCCGTGATGTACTGCTTACTCGGCGCTTGCGGCTTCCTGCGCCTTCTGCTTCTTGGTCACTCTGATGATGGAGATGGGGCCAAGTATAAGGATCGGCAGATACCATGTAGGCATCCTGAGCTTGCCGAGCAGGCCGTAGCCCTTATTCACTATGGTCATAAGGCCAAGCTTGCCGAGTATGGTGCTGATGAACAGGAAAACGATTATCATAACGGCGGTGGTGATCTTGTCGTTCTTGAAGATCTTGTTCACCTGCTTGCCGTATCTGCTCACGCCGCTGAGGATGAGCGAGCCGGCAGTGGAAATATAGGCAATATAGAGAACGACGACATAGATGGCATAAAGCACAGTGCCGCCGACGCCCTTGACGGTCTTGATGATCTCAAGGAACGGCAGGGTCTGGTCGATGCAGGCTGGGAAGGTCGTGAGCGTCGCCAGAGTGCAGACGGAAAGGCCAACGCCGCAGAGCAGCATACCGACGCCGACAGCCTTGACAGTGTCCTTTCTGCTTTCAAACTGGCCGGCAAAAATGGAGCCCGTGCCGACAAAGCCCAGCTGAGTGCAGGCATAGATGAATGCATCATTGACAACGCCCTTTGCGGTGCCGACACCTTCGGGGAAGGTATATCCGGTGCTGCCGGCAAAAACGAGGCCAAGGTGCTCCTTGCCGATCACAATGGAGACGACGCAGACGATCATAAGCAGGATGAACATGGGGAAAGACATTTTGCCGAAGCGCTTGAACACACCGGGGCCGACAATGAACAGGACGACCATGATCGCCGCAAAGAGGATCATGCCGATGTTATAGTTCAGGCCGAAAGCGTCCTGGAGGACGGAGCCGGAACCGGCAATGCAGGCGCCGCTGGTGATAACTATCGAATACAGCTGGATAACGTCCCATACCACGGACATAACTCCGCCGACAGCCTTGTTGTCCCAGTATATAGTGGAGACGATGTCGTGATAGTTCTTGGACTTTATCAGGCGTCCGTACTCAAGCGTTATATACATCCATGCCCCGGCCATAAGGAATATCAGGATACCTCCGATGATACCGATAGGACCGTGCTTGGTGCAGTACTGAACCGCAAGTCTGCCCGTTGCAAACGAAGAGCCACACGCATGTCCGAACCATGCAAATGCACAGAGCATCGGCAGACTGAATGATTTTTTCTTACTCATTTTTAAGTCTCCTCTACTTTAATATCTCCTTCTGTTTTTAAGCTGCGATCAGAAAACCTTAAGTGCGACGAGGATAATGCAGATAATGAGAGGAACTGTGTTGCATATTGCGGAAGCCTTCATGTACATAAGGACTGCATCCTTATAGGGGACCTTAGCCGTAGCGGAAGCGTTGACTGCGCCGGGGTTGTGGGGCGGATAGATCCAGTTCGTGCCGAAAAGGATAAGGCGGTGAGCCGTGCCGGAGCTGACGCCTGCCGCGGTGAAATACTCAAACGCAGTCGGGCCGAACGCAGAGAGGGAGGAAGAGGAAGAACCGGTGCAGAGCGTGCCGACGATGCAGAGCAGAACGCCGCCGAGAAGAGGCGTTACGGAGCCGAGCGCGGTAGAGATGACCTGATAGCCTGCAACGTTTCTGATGGTCGCGCCGAGAGCGGCAGCACCGCAGACATTGATGAGTGCGGGGAAGGTTTGGGTCGCGCCGACACTGACGTTGGACTTGAGCGTCGTCTTGATATACTTCCAGAGGCAGACAATGGAGAGAACGATGCCGACGGTCAGTGCGATAACAACATTGACGCCGCTTGCGGCAACAATGATCATGACCAGCATCGGGATGATAGCCTGAACGAAAGAGGGCAGCTCGTCCTCGCTCTTGCCGGCAGAAATGTCGAGCTTCATTATCTCAACGCCCGTGTCGGCAAAGTTTTCGCCTTTCTTTGCGGCATACTTGATGTCAAACTTGATAAGGAAAACAAGAGTAATAAGGTAGATAATGCAGTAAACAATGGAGATCAGTGCGCCGGAAGCCGCATTGCCGCCGGTAATGGAAGCGCCGACCGCGTTGACAGAGGAGACCGAGCCGATCAGATAGTATCCGGGCAGGATACCTGCGGAGCCGTAGCAGTAGAAACGCCAGGGCAGGTCGTTTGCCTGAAGCAGCTCGCGGGCGAGGGAGACCATCAGGAAGACGATCAGGAAGCCGTGTACGCCGACATAGGTGAAAATGAGGTACATGATCGACAGGAACAGAGTAACTGCAAGCTTCTGATCTCTGAACTTCTTGAAAACGCTGTGGAGAAGGGTAAGCGCGATGCGCTTGGTAGCGCCGGAGGCATCCATGATCTTACCGAAAATGCCGCCCATCGCAAATACCAGGAGGTATGCCTTCAGAGCATTGGCAACGCCGGTGACCCAGAAGCCGGTGATGTCACCGAGAACTCCGTTCTCGCTGCTGCCGAGGTTGAAAAGAATTATAACAAGGGCTGCCAGTGCTGCGGAAACACAGAGGTTGTTTCCCCTACAGCACATAAGTACGAAGAAAAGAACGCCAATAATAATACCGATAAAGCTGATTGTTGCGCTCACGTGTTTATCCTACTTTCATTTAGATTTTGTTTTCTGCGATAAGATTCTTTGCGATGATCGTGCGCTGTATTTCGTTTGTGCCTTCGAATATCTGGAAAATTTTTGCGTCGCGGTAAAGCTTCTCTATGGGCAGGTCGCGGCTGTAGCCGTAGCCGCCATGGATCTGCAGCGCCTCGCCGGTAACATAAACTGCCATATCACCGGCAAAGCACTTTGCCATGGACGCGAGCTTTGCGCTCTCACTCGCCCCGGCATCGAATGCTGCCGCTGCGCGCCACACGAGCTGTCTGGACGCCTCCAGGCGCATCGCCATATCTGCGAGCTTTGCCTGGATCATCTGGTGCTTCCAGATGGGCTTGCCCATGGTAACGCGCTGCTGCGCATACCTGACGGAATGGTCTAGCGCACAGCGTGCGACGCCCAGTGCGCTCGCACCGGAATTTACGCGCCCCTTGTCGAGCGTTTCCATAACGAGGCGGAAGCCCATTCCTTCGCTGCCTATCAGGTACTTCTCCGGTATCTCGCAGTTTTCAAGGATAACGTCCGAGGTAATGGATGAGCGGATGCCCATCTTGTTCTCGTGCTTGCCGATGCTGAGTCCCGGCGTTCCCTTGGGCACGCAGAACATTGAGAAGCCCTTCGAGCCTGCCTCTGGGTCGGTGATCGCGAGAACGGAAATGATATCCGCAATGGGCGCATTGGTAATAAAGGCTTTGCGGCCGTTGAGTATGTACTTGTCGCGCTTTTTCACAGCCGTCGTTTTATTGTTTGCGACGTCCGAGCCGGCGTTTGCTTCTGTGCAGCCGAATGCAAGGAAGCCTCCGCCGACACATACATCGGCATACATACGCTTCAGTTCGTCGGAACCGGCGAAATTGACCGGCTTGAAGCCGAGGCCGTTCGTGCCGCAGGTCGAGCTGAAGCCGGCGTCTCCGTATGAGAGCTCCTCGCGGATAAGCGCGGTGGTGAAGAGGTCAACACCTGCACCGCCCCATTCGGCAGGCAGATCCAGACACGTCAGCCCCATATCGGCGGCTTTCTTATACACCTCCATGGGAAATGTGCCGGTGATGTCCATTTCGGCGGAAATAGGCGTTATCTCCTGAGCTACAAAGTCGCGGACCATCTCCTGCAATTCCTGCTGCTCCGGTGTCAGATAGTAATCCAAGATTCTTTTTTCTCCTTTCTAAGGGTTTATTTTCCGGTAAACCGGGGCTTTCTTTTTTCGAGGAATGCATTTACGGCTTCCGCGTGGTCTTCGCTGAGAGAGCAGGCAGGCATGAAGCTTTCCTCAAACTCCTGAATGAGCTCCATGTCCGCATATTGGGTCTGGTTTATCATTCGTTTCTGATATCCAAGCGCTCTTGTCGGGCTGGCCGCAAGCTTGGCAGCAAGCTTTTCCGTTTCCTCCGCAAGCTTTCCCTCTTCTGCAAGCCTTGTGAGCAGGCCGATGCGGTAAGCCTCTTCGCCCGTGAGCGTCTCGCCGAGCATATAGAACTCCGTCGCTCTTGCTGCTCCCAATATCCGTGTCAGGGTATAGACCCCGTTCGTATCACCGGAGAAGCCCATGCTGGTAAAGCCTGCGCTTATTTTTGTGCGCGGGTCGCCGACCCTGAAATCACAGGCGAAAGTGAGCGCGCTGCCGGCTCCGGAGGCCGCCCCGTTTATCATCGCGATAACGGGCTTGCGGCAGCGGCGGATGTTCCGTGCCGCTTCCGCAACATAGCGAATGCCTGTCGCCGGGAGCGCCTCTCCGGCATCGATGCGCTCCTTGAATTTCTTGATGTCTCCGCCTGCGCAGAAGTGCTTTCCGGCGCCCGTGAGCACTACTGCCCTAACCTCATCCGCGAAAGAGCAGTATCTGAATACAGTGGAGAGTTCTTCTTCGATCTCCCATGTGAGAGCGTTCATTGCTTCGCTCCTGTTTATCGTGATGGTCGCAATGCCGCGTTCATCAAGACTGAACAGAAGCTGTTCCGTGCTGCTTGTGTACATGTTTATTCTCCCTTGCTGTGTAATGAATACCGCTCATATACTTCGGAAGTCAGCACTTTACCGACCTCATTGCGGGGGATGTGGTCTACGATCTGTATATATCTGGGGACCTTGATCGTAGACAGCTGCCCTTTCAGCCGAAGCATTATCTCGTCTTCCGACAGAGCTGCACCGGGTGCGAGCGCAATAAGCGCTTTTCCGACCTCGCCGCGCTCCTTGTCGGGTACGCCGAATACATAGCAGTCTGCCGTTTCAGGCCAGCTCATAATGAAGTTCTCTATCTCCAGCGGGAATATGTTTTCGCCGTATGTGATGTACATGTGTTTCTTCCGGCCGCAAATATAGTAGAATCCGTCGCTGTCACAGCGGGCCATGTCACCGGTGTGCAGCCATCCGTCCTGCAGGGCACTGCGTGTTTCTTCCTCATTCTGCCAGTATCCCGTGAAGAGCATCCCGCTCTTGACAAGAAGCTCCCCAGGCTCACCGGGTCTGACGTCATTACCGTCGTCATCGACAATACGAACCTGTGCGAAGATCATCGGCTTGCCCGCGGAACCGGCTTTTTCCTTTAGAGTATCTATCGTCGTAGAGCCGATAGGCAGCGACAGGATGCCGGTGCCGGATTCGGTCATGCCATATACATTGAGGAACACAAGTCCTTTCTTCCAGAAAGGTTCCATTATCTCCCTCGACGGAGGAGCGGCTCCGCAGCGAACGCATCTGATAGACGAAAAGTCTGTCTTATCGAACAGCGGTGATTTTGACAGGCGCTGATAAACCGCCGGTGAGCCGCTTATTATGGTCATACGCTCGTTTTCGATCATTCTGAGCGTATCATCGGTATCGAAGACCTTCTTGAATATGATGCACCCGCCCGACTGCAGTATGGACAGCGCCGTGCTCCACGCGGCGATGTGAAACAGCGGGAACGAGACATACATTATATCGAAAGCCGTCGTGCTGTACTCCAGAACCTGATTGAGCGTATTGTAGAATATCGAGCGATAGGATATTTTCGCAGCCTTGGGCGTGCCGGTCGTGCCGCCTGTATGGCAGAGCATGCATATATCCTCAAAGCCCAGCTCTGCCCATGCGCCATTCCACGGTTCTCTGTCAAGCACCCCTCTGTAGGTTATATCCCCAAAGGGGTTGTCGTCATCCAGCACGACAAAAAGGGTGTCCGGCAGCGCCAGCTTGAACTGGCTGACCTTTTCCGCGTAGAAAGATTCATAGAACAGGACCTTCGGCGCTTCACACACCAAAAGTGAGTTCAGTTCCTGGCTCTTAAGGCGTATGTTGTAGGTGGTCAGGACCGTGCCGGTCACGGGCATTGCATACAGAAGCTCAAAGCACCAATGCGCGTTCCTTGAGCAGAGCGCGACTCGGTCGCCTTTTTCCAGCCCCATCATTTTAAGGAAGGCTGCTACTCTGCCTGCGTTGCGCACAAGCTCCCTGTAGGTGACCCGTTCTTTGCTGTCATACTCGAAGATCGCTGTTCTTTCTGGGTCTCTGACTGATCGGTTAACGAAGAAAGAATATAGGAGTGAACTGTCTTCCATAATCAAATTCCTTATCTGTTGCAGCTGCTTTTCAACAGCCTGATGGCCAAAAGGATCAGCAGCTGAATTTTGCTATGGTCTCCATGCATTCCTTCATGATGCTCTCCGCAATTTCCTTGCAGGGCAGGACATCATGAAGAAGACCTATGACTTCGCCGACGCAGATGGAACCGCAGTTCATAATGTCTCCGTTTTCAAAGAACATCTTCTTTGCCATCACGCCGGATACGTCCTCTCTGACGTCCTCAAAGACGCAGCCTTCTTTTTCCTTTGCGATAACACGCTCGATAACGTTGGACTTGAAGTAGCGGGAGGTGTTCTTGAAGGATCTCAGTGCAAGCGCGGTGTCCATTTCGGTAGCGTTCTCCGCGACATAGTTCTTGACCTTGTCAAGCACCGGGCACTCCTTGGAGAGGAAGAAGCGGGAGCCCATATAGACGCCCTGTGAGCCGAGCATGAGCGCCGCAGCCAACTGACGTCCGGTGCCGAAGCCGCCCGCGCTGATCACGGGGATATCGAGCGCCTGAATAAACGCAGGGGTGAGGACCATGCTTCCGATGTCGTTCTCGCCCGGATGTCCCGCACACTCGAAGCCGTCCGCGACGACCATGTCCGCGCCCGATCTCTGCGCCTTGAGTGCATGCTTTACGATCGTGCACTTATGTATCCAGAACATACCGGCGTCCTTTATGATCTTGATAAGGTTTTCACCGGGGATCAGGCCTGAGGTCTCAATGATCTTTACGCCTTCGTCCGCGATGCACTGCATATATGCCTCACGGTCGGTCACGACGAGTGCGGGCAGAAATGTCATGTTGACGGCAAAGGGCTTGTCGGTAAGGGCTTTGGTCTTTCTTATCTCGGCTCTGAGTTCTTCGACCGTGCTGAAAGTCGCAGAAGAAATAATGCCAAGGCACCCTGCCTCTGCAACGGCAGCGACGAGCTCAGCGCGGGAGATCCACTGCATAGTGCCGCACACGATGGGGTACTTTATACCCAGCTTTTCGGTAAGCGCGGTCTTGATCACTTTTTCCATGTTCGATTACCTCCGTTTATTTTCTCTATTTGCTATTTGCGGCGTGATCCTCCCTCGCAGAAGAGTGTCCCGCCGAATCTGAATGTTATATTACTGACAATATTCGACTTTGGAAACAGATAATTCATATCTGGGCGGTTTTACAGCGCAAACTGCGTTGAATTGCAGTCGAGTATGTGGTAATATTAACAATGCTTAGTATGGCATAAGTCTACATTTAACATCAGAAAGGGTGCAGAAATGAATGTTGCGATCGTCGAAGATAACACTTCGTCTGCCAAGAATCTCCAGAGTCATCTTGCCCGGTTTGAAAAAGAGACCGGTATAGATATCCGATCCTCCGTTTATAAAGACGGGATCGACTTCATCGCAAACTATGCCTCGCAATGGGATCTGGTCCTGATGGATATCGAAATGCCCGTGCTTGACGGGATGCACACTGCAAAAAAGCTCCGTGAGCTTGACAAGGACGTCCTGCTTATTTTTGTTACACAGCTTGCTCAATATGCTATCTCGGCCTTTGAAGTCGACGCAATGGATTACATGCTCAAGCCTGTCAACTACTATGCGTTTTATCTGAAGATGCAGCGCGTTGTCCACAAGCTCAAGTCCAAAAGCAGGGAATTCATCACTATAAAGAACAAGTCCTCCGTCAAGAAAATTGCTATAGACGATATCCGCTATATCGACATCTACGGTCATACGCTCTATTACCATACCGCGGAGGGCACATTTCCAAGCACCGGATCAAAGACGCTGAAGGAACTGTCCGAGGATATGAAAAAATATGGCTTCCAGCGGTGCAGCCAGAGCTATCTGGTCAATCTGAAATATGTTAAATCCTTTGATAAAGAGACCGTCACGATATATAACGAAGGGCCGCTGCCCGTGAGCCGACAAATGCGTAAGGAGTTTATGCAGGCGCTCATGGAAACAAGCGAAGGATGATGCTATGGCTTTCCTTTCAAGTGTTTTTAAGCTTGGGCTGATGCAGAGATGTTTTATCATCTGGCTGTTCGGCGTTATCTTCAGCGAGAAGAAGGACAGTTTTAACATTGCCTTTCCCTTTTCGGTTTCTCTGTTTGTCCTTATGATCTATGTGGATAATGCACTCGCGGCTATGGGCGCGAGCAGCCTTTCCAACGACCTGCTTCTGTCTGTATCCCGTCTGTTCTTCTGCGTCCTTTGCATCACCGTAACGTTTTCCCTGTGCTGCAAAGCAAGTATAGGCATGGCACTGTTTACGGGGCTTGCGCTCTTCGCGACGGAGAAAATTGCATACGATATATTTCTGCTGCGTGACACTGCCTCTTTTTTGTCCGGATACATTTCTGACGCGCGTTATGCCTGGCTGGAATTTGTCGTGCTGCCGTGCTGCTTTCTTGTCATCAAACTTCAGTTTCTGAATGATCCCGAATCTCCCGGAGCAGAATACACCGTGAAAAATGTTGCGTTTGCCTGCGCGCTGCTTTTGGAAGTTCTCTTAGCCGGGTATATAAGAAGCAGCAATTTGTCGAACAGCCCAATAATGGTAAGGCTGTACTGCATAAATGAATCGATCGTTTATATCGGCCTTTTCTTTATCTTTTCGCTGTACGAATCCAAGGAAAAGTTCAAGCGCCTTGCCACGACCGAGCTCATGCTGCGGCAGGATTACCAGCGGCAGCACGAAATGTTTGAGCAGAACACGGATCGGCTGAACCATAAATTCCATGATTTCAAGCATGTTATATCCGCTCTTCACGCCGAGGACGACCGTCAGAAAAAGCTGCTTTTCATCCGCTCCGCCGAACGCGACATGGCTATTTTTGATTCCAAGATCAAGACCGGAAACCAGGCCTTGGACACTATCCTGACCGGGTCGATCCTCACCTGCGATGAAAATCACATCCAGTGGACATGTATGGCCGACGGTACAGCTCTTGAATTTATGGACGCATTTGAGCTTTGCAGGCTTATCGGAAACACTCTCGATAACGCGATAGAAAGCGTGCTCAGGATAGACGAAGAGGAGAAGCGCTTCATTGCCGTGAACATCTGGCGCAGAGACGGGCTTTCATTCATCAAGATCAGCAACTACTGCGCCGAGAACCCTGTCTTCGAAAACGGGATACCGCTGTCTACGAAGCTAAACAAATCCGAGCATGGTTATGGGATGCAGAGCATCAAGGCAATAATCGAACAGTACGGAGGGCATTGGGGTATAAATATAGAAGATGGTATATTTACCCTGAGCATAATGTTCCCAGTCCCGCAAAAAGCAAGCATAGGTGCTCAATAGCAAAGCTGCCTCAGCCACAGAACGGCGTTTACCTGTTCTGCAGCTGAGGCAGCTTTATATTATTCCAGTTCATAACCTGTGCTTTTCCTGCGCAAGCCGTCCTGCATTTGTCGTATTTGATGTTAAAATAATAGCGATATGACCCCTCACTATTACAAAACAAGGAGCTGACTGTTTATGAAAACAAAATTGACCGAACTGTTTGGAATCGAATACCCTATAATTCAGAGTGGGATGCAGTGGCTTGCGATCCCGGAATTTGCCTCCGTGGTCTGCAACGCCGGCGCTATCGGCACTATCAACGTCACCTGCTGGCCGACGCTTGAAGAGTTTGCCGATCAGCTCGACCATATGAACGAACTCACCTCCAAGCCCTATATCGTCAACATTTCACTTGCCGCGACCAAGCGCATGGACAGCGAGCGTATTTTTAAAGCCATTGAGATCTGCGGCCAGAAGCATGTTGCCGCGATTGAGACCTCCGCAAACGATCCCAGAGAATTTATAGCCGCCATAAAGGGTGCAGGCATGCACCACTTCCATAAGACCCCCAATTACAAAGTCTCTATGAGCATGGAAAAGAAGGGTCTTGACGGCGTTATCATCGCCGGGTACGAGGTCGGCGGCCACCCCTCCGCCGACGGCGTCGGCACCTTCGTCATCGCCCGCAGATGCGCGGCGGATATGAAGATCCCCGTCGTTGCCGCTGGCGGCGTCTGCGATGGGCACGGCCTTGCTGCGGCTCTGGCTCTCGGCGCGTCCGGCGTCGCGATGGGCACCCGCTTCGTCAATACCGAAGAATGTCCCATTCACCCCAACTATAAGCAGTGGGTCATTGACCACAGCGAAAAGGACACAGTTCTTGTCCAGAGATCCATCGGCAGCATGATGCGTGTTTCCAAAAACAATGCGGCTCTGCTCGCAAACGAGATTGAGAACCGCTGTGTCAGCGCCGGTCTGCCGGTCGAAGAGCAGGTAAAGCAGCTCATCCCCGTCATTTCCGGTGACAAAACCGCCGCCGGATTCAAGTCCGGCAATATCGACTCCGCGATCTTCTGCGCCGGTATGGGTATGGGGCTCGTGCATGACGTTGTTCCTGTCAAGGTTCTTCTCGACCGCATGGTGAAGGAAGCTGAAGAAACCATTGACGGCGTTAAGGCGCTGTTTTGATTGCAGCACTCGGGGCATCTCTGTACATAACTGTTGCGAACCGTTCAGCGTGGAGGTTAGTTGCAAATGAATATCTTAGTTTTCGTCAAACAGGTCCCGAAAGATGAGGATCTGAGGCTTGATCCTGAAACCAAAAACCTTGTCAGAAATCAGAGCAGCGGTCAGATAAGTGAATATGACAAGTATTCCATGGAGTTGGCCTTGCGTCTTAAGGAGGCGCTCGGAGGCAAGGTGACCGCGGTCACGATGGGTCCGCCGCAGTCCGAAAATGTTCTGCGCCATTGTCTGGCACTCGGCGCAGATAATGTGTATCTTCTCAGTGACAGAGCCATGGGCGGTGCGGATGCGTATGCTACCGTCAACGTGCTTGCCATGGCAAAGAAATATCTGGAGGAACGCTGCGGGACGTTCGACCTTATTCTCTGCGGGAAGCAGGCAAGCGACAGCGACACCTCCCTTGTTATGCCGGAGCTTGCGGAGGCACTCGATCTTCCTCAGCTCAGTAATGTCATTGATTATGAGCTCATTGACGGCACAGTATGCTTTGAGCATGAAACCGAATCCGGAAGCGAGCTTGCAGAAATAACTCTTCCAGCCGTTCTCGGAGTCAGCAAGACGGTTTTCAGCGCCCGCTATCCGAATATACGTCTCAAGCTCATGGCAAACAGGAGAACCATCGAATCCATCAACGCTTCTGAGCTTGGCGCAGACCCGCACGATATCGGCACACTCGGTTCAAAGACCGTAGTCGGCGCATCCTACTTTCCCGTGCACGATAAGGCCACGGTAGTGATACATGAAGAAAACGACGGACTCAACGCCATGAAGCTCTTTGAGATTCTTCAGGCAAAAAGAGTGATCTGAGGTGATATATGATGCCGCAAAACAGAGATATTTTAATTGTAGCAGAAGCCGCGCACGGCGAGTTGAAGGCAAGCTCGCTTGAACTGTTTACCGCCGCCAGACAAATCAGTCTCGTTACAAACGGCCGCATACTCGCCGCCATTGTCGGAGCCGCGACCCACGCCGCAGCAGAAGAGGCCGCAGGCTACGGTGCGAACAAGTGCATCTGCGTGGAGAATGCCGCGCTGGAAAAATACTCGACCGCACTTTATGCAGAAGCATACTGCCGGCTTATAAAGAAATATTCGCCCGATGTCGTTATTCTCCCTGCCAGCAAAAACGGTAAGGATCTCGCTCCGCGCATCGCCAGGAGGCTTACCACGGGTATCACCGCAAATTGCACCGAGCTGTCCGTTGACCCTGAAACGGGTCTCGTCTCATGGAATATGCCGGCCCCCGGCGGGATCATGGCGACCATTCTGTGCAGGGACTCCCGCCCTCAAATGGGCAGTATAGTTCCAGGCGCTTTCCGCAAAGAGCAGGTACCGCGCGACCCTGATTTTGAGATCATAGATGAAGAAATCGTCCTGGAAAAAGAGGATCCGGTAAAAGTGATCCGCTTCGCCGTGGCCGATTCGACGCAGGGCACAGACATTGCCGCCGCGGACATCGTCGTTGCCGGCGGACGCGGCATGGGCAGCGCCGAAAACTTTGAGCTTCTCTTCAAGCTGGCCTCACTTTTAGGCGGCGCGGTCGGCGCGTCGCGCGCCGCAACGGATGCCGAATGGGTCGACCATCGCTGTCTCGTCGGTCAGACAGGAAAGCTCATCCGCCCCAAGCTTTACATTGCCTGTGGAATATCCGGCGCGCTCCAGCACCTCGTCGGTATTGCCGGAGCTGAATGCGTCATCGCAATAAATAATGATAAGTCCGCACCTATCTTTGAGGTAGCCGATTACTCCGTTATCGGCGATGCTCCCGAGATTCTCCGTGCACTTATAGCAGAATTAGAAAACAATTGATTCCATAAAAGCAAATAAACAGGAGAGCGTGCAGCACGTCACGCTCTCCTGTTTTCTGATTTCATACCACCAGTTGATAAGGATACACACACAGTTTTGCTATCTTGGCTTTTCTTACTTGGAGTTCTTCAGCCAGTCGAGATACGCTTCCATGGTGATGATCCCCGCGGCACATTTGAGTTTCTCTTTCCGCGCCTCTGCTGCCCACTGCAAAAACTGTTCCTGCGTACATTTGCCTGCGGCAATGTGCGTAAAGCGTTTCTTGTACTCGCGGCGGTACGCCGAGAATACATCATCACTTTTCTTTCTCTCTGCCCACACTTTCGATGCCACGACCATTCTGCATGGCTTACCGTTAGGCCCGAACGGACGGTCGCAGTAGTCCGTTCCGGCGTGTCCAGTCAGAGCAAAATATCTGCCGCAGTTCTTGCACTTGCGCATTTTTATGTTCTGCCGGACACACTCACAAACATGAAAATTTATAAGTTCGAACATATCAGGTGCGTTCAGCACCTCGGTAAAATATTTGCCGTCTACAAGTTCATAGGTCGTGGTCAACGGCAGAAATTTATACGGCAGGTGTCTGCGGGTATTGGCTTGGTAGTATGCCGTCAAGCGTTCGAGGTTCGACTCCGAACTTGAGTCCGCATCAAATACACCATCCGCTAACTGTAAAAGCTGCTCCTGCACGAGGGAAGTTTTCCTTCGTGCAGTTTTTATTTTGGTCAGGCTTATCCTCTGTCGAGCGTAATCGCTGAATTGTGTTTCGCGCAGTTTCTCTATCAAGGGTTTGTACTCAAGCTCAAGCGGCAAAAAATAAATGCTGAGTGACGTTAGGGATTCAAGATAAAGCTCGGTAGCATAAGAACACTTGGTCAGAACCTCTGTGTCCTTTTCTGTGAACAGTCGACCGACCATCTGCTCAAAGCCGTCCATCATGTTGCCCACAGATGACACGTTCATATACATAAACGAAATGAGACTATTTGGAAATGCCGTGTTGTAGTCAGATAAGTCTATATCTGTAAATCTGTAATGCTCTTGCCCGTCAAAAATATCTGTGGTTAGCTTCGACTTTTCCATATATGCACCTCCATATTTTGGACAGATTGTAAACAATTCGTTCAACTGTCTTAAAAAGATGAAAATTTTTCTATTTTTGCCTTTGTAGACAGGAACAAAATCTTTGAAAACTATGTCTAAATATGAGCTCAGTGTAATGCACAGCAGCGCAAAAGTCAAGAAGATATTAGTCCTGCACTGAACCTTGAAAATTGAATACCCATCGCCAGAGACGATACTCATCGGGGAAGTAACGCAATGAAGCAATGCTGAGCGTACCAAGGATGATGCAGACGCTGTGTTGGTCAAGCAAGGCCACAGGGTTGGAACGGGTATGGCGCATGGCAGAAATGTGACCGAAGGGAGTGATGAACGCGAAAAAAATGAAGCCGCCGAACTGCTGCAACAGTTAAGCGGCACGCCGCGTTTCGGAAAACGCAGACTCCATCTGCGAGCAAGTCTAACAGAGAGACCTCCGAAACGCAAGATATATTTTCTCTGAATCTTTGTAGGAGGTTGAATGTGAGAAAGAAAAAACTACATCGCGAACCCGCGAAAAATTATTTTGCTCTGCCGAATGGTATCTATCAGCTTGGGTTGTCGGCAGGAGCAATTGCCGTCTACGGTTATCTGCTCTACATAGAGAACCGCGAGACGTATCAATGTCACGCAAGCTACGCAACCATCGGCAATGCAGTTGGGATGAGCCGCAACACAGTGCGCAAGTATGTGCAGGAGCTTGAACGCCGTGGGCTCATCCTCACAGAACGCACGACGATCATCACTCAAGACGGCCGAATACAAAACGGGAGTCTGCGCTATACGATCCTGCCGATTCAATTAGTCATCGAGCAATTCTATCAGGAACAGTTTAGGGCCGTGGATTTGGCACGAGAGCAGCAGCGCATTGAAAAAATCATGGCGCAGAGTACCCCCGCCTGTGTCCGCACGTAAGGTGCTGTGTGCACTTTTACGGAGACGGGTGGGGCGTGGATACCCCGGCAGGAGAACGTGCGGCGTTTGGGGCGTTTTCGCGGCATTTTCGCCCGGGCATAGCCGTTCGAAAATTTTACAAGATAAAGCCCGCTATCGGTTTGACCGGCGGGCATCCACAAAGCCCCGCAACGCGGGTCTTTTTAAGCTATGCGGGATGCTATCGGTTTCGAGAATTTGCAGAATTTCCGCTATCTGTATGCCCCCAAACGCCGCAGTACCAATGATTTTACCGCTATCTATGAGGAGATGATGCTAACTTGGAAGAAAACAAGAAGAATTACGCCTTGTGGCTTTACCCTGAAACTGTCCGCAGGATGAACAACTCATTAGATCTTGCGAATTGCCAGAGCCGCAGTGAGTTTGTCGAGAAAGCTCTGCCTTTCTACATTGGTTACCTTGTCACTGACGATACAACTGAGTATCTCAGTAAGGCTCTGCTCACCAGTCTTCAAGGTATGCTCGACATGAACGATGACCGTATGAGGTCACTGATGTTCAAGCTGTGCGTTGAGACAAACATGATAATGTATGTCATCGCCGCTCACTTCAAGGATGACATAGGTGACCTTCGTGCATTGCGCGGCTGCGCCGCCGGACCTTACGGCTCGGCGGCGCATGAATGAAAATTATAGGTATTTGCGAGAATGTGCCGACAGCTATTTTAGCTTCTTACTTTGTGATTGCCTTGAAGGCCGCGGCCTGAGCCTTTATGCCGCGCTCTGCCGCAAAGCGCTCGATGGAGGAAGCGCCGAAGAAGCCGTCGATCTCGGGGATCTGATGGATGATGTACGCAGCGTCGCTCGGCTCTGCAATGGGGCCGCCGTGGCAGATGACCATAATGTCGGGGCGCACGGAGCGGCCGGCGGCGATGATGGCTTTGATCTTCTCTACGCAGTCATCAAGGGTGAGCGCGGTCTTGGCGCCGATGGTGCCCTTGGTGGTAAGACCCATATGGGCAACGAGTATGTCCGCACCGGCTTCGGCCATGGCCTTTGCCTGCTCGGGATCGAATACGTAGGGGCAGGTGAGCATGTCAAGCTCATGTGCCTTTCTGATCATCTCGACCTCAAGGCCGTAGCCCATGCCGGTCTCTTCGAGGTTCTGGCGGAATATACCGTCGATCAGGCCGACGGTCGGGAAGTTCTGGACGCCGTTGAAGCCCTGATCCTTGAGCTGCTTGAGGTAAATGTCCATCACGCGGAAGGGGTCGGTGCCGCATACGCCGGCAAGGACCGGAGTGTGCTTAACGACGGGGAGCACCTCTGCGCCCATCTCAACAACGATCTGGTTTGCATCGCCATAGGACAGCAGTCCTGCGAGGGAGCCGCGGCCTGCCATACGGTAACGGCCTGAGTTATAGATGATGAGCATATCCGCACCGCCCGCTTCGCTGCTCTTCGCGGTGATGCCGGTGCCGGCGCCGACGCCGACGAGTATCTTACCGTTTGCGATCTCTTCTTTGAACTTAGCGATTATTTCACTTCTGGTCTGCGTGTTCATGTTGTTTCTCCTTAGACATTAAATTTTATTTGCCAAACAGCCTTTCCTGACTGCTTTCGCACTTGGTTTGCCTTCACGCGAGAAGGCTAGTCAGCTCGCTGATGTCGCGAAGCCTGTCAAGCGACTCCAGACATCCGATGATCGCGTCCGTCTGTTCGGCCGGATAATGCGCGCCGAAGCACTGGCGGAGCTTTGCACGCATGGACTCGCCGCTTATCGGGTTCATCGGGTCTCCCGAGGCAAAGCGCCCGGGCTTTTCAAAGCTTCTGCCGTCTACGGTCTCGACTGTGACCGCCGTTCCGAAACGTGCGTCCTTTATCTCCGGGTCGAAGCTGACATCGACCTTGTCCATAAACCGCACTGCTCTTTCATCCAGCGAAGCAGACGCGTCAAAGTCCGCGGTGCTCAGCTCCCGTTTATAGAGCATGAGCCCAAGGCAGTATCTCATGCTGAATTTCGCCTGCTCGGCAGTGGTCGGGAAGGGATACTTATCCGTATCCATAGCGGCCTGATCGACGCGGCAGCGCACACGCTTTATGTCCTCCGGCTGCAGAGCGTTCTCCCTGACGATGGTCATAAAGCAATCGAGCGCGTTATGGTTTCCGCGGCAGGTCGGGTACGGCTTTATTATCATGCCGGGTGCGAGGAAATCGGAGACGTGCCCGGCATAGACAGCTTCAAAATCTGAGACGCTGCGGTCTATTCCGACGGACTTGTATATGCCGTTCTCCCCTTCAAATACCTTGTGGTTTGAATTGCAGCCGAGCTCCGCCATTTCCGCCGCAAAGACAGCGTTGTGGGCGGTCATCGCAAGGCTTATATCCTTTGCCGCAGTGCCGTAGTTTTCCTTGACGCAGGCTGAGGCCCCGGCAGCCATGCCTATCGCCTCGACAAGCTGCGCCTCATTCAGCCCCAGCAGCTTTCCCGCCGCGACCGCCGCGCCGACGGTACCGACCGTGCAACTCGTGTTCCACCCCTTATAGTATCCGCTTCCGTGCAGCATCTTACCGAGCAGCGAGTCTGCCTCAACGCCCGCAATATACGCATTGAGTACATCGCGTCCGGAACTGTGCCGCTGCTCGCCGAGTGCAATGCACACGGGGACGAGTACCGCGCTTGCATGGCCGTTGAGTCCGATGCTCATATCGTCGTAATCGCGGCAGTGGGCGGAAACAGCGTTTATCATCGCCGCCTCGTGCACGCCCGTTTTGAAGCCGCCTGAACACAGTGCCGTCGAGGTCGGCGCGGCGTTTTTCTTCGCCGCGGCCGAAGCCACCGCGGCAGCCGCCGCCGAGCCCGACCCGGCAGCGATGCACGCGACGGTGTCCGCAAAGTGCATGCGGGCAGCCTCCGCCACTTCCGCGTTGGACGCGCAGTCACCGAGCCGTTCAATATATCCGGCAAGAGTTTCCGATACTGTCATTGCCCTGCCCTCACATCAGCCGAGTATTTCCATTTCCCGTTCGATCCCGAGAAGATGGGTGTATTCCTTCATTGACAGCATACCGTCAACAAAGCTCTCGGTCGTGCCGGTTTTCTTGAACGTTTCCATCATATGCTTGAGGATGGCCGCAGAATACATCGTACTGGTAAGGCAGTTTATGATTATCTTCACGCCGATGGCTTCAAGCTCGCGCACGTTGTAGGCTTCTTCCTTGCTGCGCTCAAAGATGTTGAAGAGGATGGGAGCGTCGATGCTGTCGACGACGCGCTTTATCTCGTCGAGGTTATCAAGACCCTCTATCATGATCGCGTCCGCCCCGGCAGCGGCGTAGATGCGCCCGCGCTCTATGGCTTCATCAAATCCGATCGCGCCTTTTGAGTCCGTGCGCGCAATGATGAAGAAGTCATCGCTGTGTCTCGACTTCAGTGCGAGCTCTATTCTGGCGGCGGATTCCTCACGGGACACTACCTGCACCCCGCCCATCGCACCGCAGCGCTTCGGGCATATCTGGTCCTCGATATGTATCCCCGCGACTCCTGCCGCTTCAAATTCCTCGACCGTGCGCCGCACGTTTCCAAGTCCGCCGTAGCCGGTGTCCGCGTCGCAGATAAGCGGTATGTCCACGCACGCTGCGAGCTGATGGGCGCGCATCACCATTTCCGTCATCGTGGCAAGGCCCATGTCGGGCTTGCCGAGCAGGCTCGCCATCGAGCCGTTGCCGGTCATATACACTGCGTCAAAGCCGGTCTGCTCGACGACGCGCGCGCCTATTCCGTCATATACTCCCGGCGCAATGACCGCGCCCGGGCGGCTCATCAGTTCTCTGAATTTTTTTGCTGCGTTCATATCCGTCTCCTTAGTACAGCAGGTTAGGCAGCCCGACGCTGATCGCGGGGCAGTAGGTTATCAGAACAAGTATAACAAGCGATACGATCAGATACGGTATGATAGGCGGGATGATCTTCGCTATCGGCAGCTTGCCCACCTGCGAGCCGACAAAGAGGTTCAGCGCCATCGGCGGCGTGATAAGCCCGACCGCAAGATTGAAGGTCATGATAACGCCGAAGTGTACCTGATCCACGCCGACAGCCTTTGCAATGGGGTAGATGATAGGCGTGACGAGAAGTATTGCAGCGCCGGTCTCCATGAGCATGCCGAGGATGAGCAGGACGACATTTATAAGCAGCAGGATGATTATCTTGTTGCTGGATATGCCGGTGATAGCCGTCGCGATGGTCTGGGGCAGGCTCAGGAGCGTCATGACTCTGCCGAAGAAGGTCGCGGTTGCCATTATAAGAAGGATCTTTGCCGCGGTCAGGGCGGACTCCTTGGCGATAGGCATGATATCCTTTACGCCGATCTTCTTGTACACGAACATGCTGACGACAAGGCCGTATATAATGGCAACGGCAGAGGCTTCGGTCGCAGTGAAAATCCCGGAGTAGATACCGCCGAGGATGATGACCGGCATCAGGAATGCGGGCAGCGCCTCGATAAACGCTCTGAAGAAGGATTTTTCCGTGGCATACTGCTGTGCTTCCTCCAGCTTCTTTGCGGCCTCATAATCATAGTTCTTCTTTATAAGAACACGGTTGAGGATGATAAAGGCAATGGTGGTGAGCACGCCGGGGCCGATGATCGCGAGAAAGACCTTGCCTACCGACACGCCTGCGGCGCAGCAGTAAATGACGGCCGGGACGCTGGGCGGAATGAGTATTCCCAGGAAGCCCGCGGCGCTTGCCAGTGCCGTGGCATACTCGGGCTTATAGTGATGGTTCTTCATTTCAGGGACCATGATGCCGCCGATTGCGGAAACCGTGGCAGCGGAGGAACCGGAGACCGCGCCGAAGAACGCGCAGGCAAGAACGGTTATGTTGCCGAGGGCCGAGATGGAGTTTCTGAAGCAGCGCTTTGCGAAGTTTACGAGCTTCTCGGAAACGCCGCCGTAGCGCATTATGTCGCCGGCAAACATGAAGAACGGCAGCGACAGTATCGTGAAAGAGTCAATGCCGCCGAAGGAGGCCTGAGCCATAAGGCTTCCGGCATTGGAGCCGGTGCCAGTGAGGTACAGGATGCCGGCCAGTCCGAAGCACATACCTATCGGCAGGCCGAGGAAGATCAGTATAAGAAGGATAACGATGAGAGTCATTTACCCATACCTCCTTTTATCTGGAAGATGCTTTCGGTAACGGCGTGGAAAATTGAGAGCACGCTGCCGATGCACATTGAGCTGTACATTATCCACTTCGGCATCTTAAGGCCGCTGGAGAGCTGGTGGTTCACAAAAGCATCGCGCGTCAGGCCCCAGGCATAGTGCAGCAGGAAGGCGCAAAAGGCAATGACCAGCACGTTGATGATGATGTCATAGGCCTTGAAGTGCAGCTTGTCCCTGAAAATATCCGGGAACAGGTCTATCGTTATATGGCACTTTTTCCTGACGCACAGCGCCATGCCGATGAAGCACATCCAGATCATACAGTATCTTGTGGCTTCCTCAAGCCAGATTATGGTAAAAGAAAAGACGTATCTTGTTATGACCTGAGTAAAGGCCATGACCGTCATTATTAAAAGAAGAACAGCGATTATGAAGTGCTCGCCCTTCTCGAGCTTTGAGCAGATTTTTTCAAGCACTGCGGCGGCCTCCCTTTTAGTATTTATGTACCGGAAAGTTCATGCTTTTCCGTATGTGAATATATAAATCCTGTCATTTTGAGCAGGGCCGCGAAACCGCAGCCGCGTGTACCCTATTCAAAATGACAGGAGTATTTCGCCGTGTACCCGTGCCGCAGCGCATTCGCGCTGTGGCACGGTACGCGGTGGGTATTTACATCAGTTCGTCAACAGCCTTGACAAATGCGTCAACGAGATCCTGGTTGAGTCCGTCGACCTTGTCATACACGGTGCGACCGCTCTCGACCCACTTTGCAAGCTGCTCGTCGGTCAGGATGGTGACTTCAACGCCGGAGTCTCTGATCTGCTCGATGCAGCCGGAGACCTGCTCTGCGATCAGGGCGCGTGCTTCATCTCTCATGTTGTAGCACTCTTCCTGAATGATGGTCTGGTACTCTTCGGGGAGAGCTTCCCAGTAATCGTCGTTCATGAGGACGAGGGATGCGCCGTAGAGGTGGTTGGAGTTAGTGAAGTACTTAAGCGTCTCGTAATAGTTATCGGTGATGGTGAGCATTGCGCCGTTCTCCTGGCCGTCAACAACGCCGGTCTGCAGGGAGGTGTAAAGTTCAGTTGCGGGCATGATGGTGGGGATAGCGCCGAGCTCCTTGAGCCACTCAACAAGAGCTGCGGTCTCGGGGATACGCATCTTGATGCCGGACAGATCCTCGGGAGCGACCAGAGGACGGATATTGTTGGAGAAGCAGCGGTAGTCGTTGTCGGTCCAGCACATGGCCTTGTAGCCAGCTGCGTTGACATATTCGAGGAGCATGTCGCCGGCCTCGCCGTCGAGGACCTGTTCGGCGATCGCGGTGGTCGGGAGCAGGTAGGGCATGTCAAGGACCTGGACCTCGGGAACGAATGCGCCCATCTGCATGGTTGCGACGATGCACATCTCGACCGTGCCGTTCTGGGTGGATTCGAGCAGCTCAGTGCCGTTGCCGAGCGTGGAGGCGGGGTACACATCGACCTTTACCTTGCCCTCGGTGCGCTCTGCGACCGCTGCGGCAAAGTCGTTTGCCGCGGTAGTCCACGGGTGGGTGTTCGAGGACATGAAGCCGATCTTGATGGTGTACTCGGGTGCGGATGCCGCCGGTGCTGCAACACTGCTGTCAGAGTCGGATGCGGCGGTGGTGGTGCCGGAGTTGGAGCTGCTGCCGCAGGCGGCGAGGCAGCCGATGCACATGACAATTGCAAGGACAAGCGCAAGGATTCTTGTTGCTTTTTTCATTTGTTTCTCCTTTTTCTATTTTAATTCTGTTTTCAGAATCTTTTTGCTGGGATCGATTCAGCCGTTTTTCTCGACAAGCTCTATAAGCTTCTTTGCCGCGGCCAGTGCAAACTCGTCATCGTTTATGTTGTTATCCATTTCGATGAGTTCGACGTTTGAGCCAACGTTGCTGCGCAGGGTATCGAAGAGGACCTTATCTTCCTCGGGGCCGTAAAACGGCTGACCCTCTCCGTCTATCGCGGAAACGCCCTTGAGCGGCAGCATCAGAACGGTGGCGGACTTTGCTTTATTGAGCTTTTCGGCGATCACCTCGCCGAGCTTGCGGTTCTCCTCCACGGTTGTGCGCATAAGCGTAACCGTCGGGTTGTGCTTATATAGATTGCGGTCCTTATACTGTGCGGGAACAGTGTCCATGGGCCCGAAGTTTACCATGTCCAGCGCGCCTACCGACACGACCTGCGGCACGCCGCAGGCACCTGCCGCCTCAAGGCGTTCGGATCCGGCATTCAGCACTCCGCCGAACAGCTCGTCGCACCACTCAGTCGTCGTGATATCGAGCACGCCCTTTATGAACCCGCCCTTGACCAGCGCTTCCATTGTCTTTCCGCCGGTGCCGGTCGCGTGGAAAACAAGGACCTCATAGCCCTTGCTCTGCAGATACTCCTCCGCTTTCTTTATGCAGGGGGTCGTCACGCCGAACATCGTGGCTGCCAGCAGCGGCCTGCCCGAATCCTGACGTGGCTTCTTGTTCTTCACCATGCCGACTATGGCGTTGACCGCGTTGGAGAAAATCTCCATTGATATCGCGTTGAGGCCTTCAGCGTCGACCACCGATGGAATCATCACTATGTCGCTCGTTCCGACATACTGGGACACGTTTCCGGATGCCATCGTGGATACCATCACCTTGGGCACGCCTATCGGCAGCGCGCGCATCGCCGGGGTCGCCATGGATGTGCCGCCGGAGCCTCCCACGGAAATTATGCCGTCAAACCGCCCCTGCGCGTATAGCTCCGGGATGAGCTTCTCCGCGCCGCGGCTCATGGTGTCCGTCGCGAAAGCCCTGTCCTTCTTCTCGGCGATCTCTTTCATTGAAGCGCCGACTGCCGCCGCGACCTCTTCATTGGTAACGTCCGGCTCGAAGCTCGGCTCAAATGCACCTGTGTGTATGCACAGTGTCTCGAGTCCCTGCTCTCTGATCAGATCGCGCAGGAATGCAAACTCCTTGCCTTTCGTATCAAATGTGCCAATAATTGCTATTGTTTTCAATTGGCTGTCCTCCCTTCTTGTGTTTGTTTTTCTTAACGTGAACATCGGGTCTGCCCGTGTTCACCTCTGTGTCTAAAATTTTAGCCTATTCCGCGTACTTTTTCCATACAGTTTCTTTTCCTGTTTTTGTGCTTGTTTAATGTCTTGTGTTTGTGCCCTTTTTAGGGTCTTGTGTTTGTTTTGTATTTTGTGAATCTATTCTCGGCGAAAATCCGGTGTGCTTTTTGTACATTTTGCTGAACTGCGCATAGTCCTTATAGCCGACCAGCTGAGCTACCATGACAAGTGGAATGCCGTCATGGATAAGCTCCCGCGCCTTGCCTATCCTGATCTTTATAAGATATTCCTGAAAGCTGCAGCCTATGTCTCTCTTGAAGAGCGTCGACAGATACGAGGTTGAAAGGTGAGCCATCTTTGCCAGCTCGCTCAGCTTTATGTCCGTCATGTAGCTCTCGTTTATGTATTCCTTGATGAAGTCGACATAGTTGTAATGCCCGGGATTGCTGAACATTATGTTCTCCAGCTCAGAGTTGGGAACGACGGGGCTGTTTTCCTTGAAGCTCTGCGTGGCCTCAAGTATAGCCTTCTCGACCGGGATGCGCTCAAAGATTGACCCTCCGATAAAGCCCTCGCATCCACTGCCCTGATACATATACTGCGCGTCCGCCGGCGTTTTTATCGGCCCGCCGTAGATCATCTTGACGACGTTCGGGTTCACGCTGTCCGCCGATTCAAATATCTCCTCTGCCGTCTGCCGAGCTTTCTCCAATGTAAGTGCCTTTTTGGGCCCCAGATATCCACCATAGGTCAGGCCGAAGTGCGCGCATATGATGTCCGCCCCGGCATCTGCCATGTCCCGCGCCTGCTCCGGCGTGAACACGAACGCGACCGTCAGCATCCTGCAGTAATGCGCAAAGCGTATCGCTTCTACTTCCTGCCTGTAGCTGAGTCCTGCCTCCTCCAGCGCTTCCCTGAATTTCCCGTCGATCATGCCGACCGTCGGATAGTTGTTGATTCCGGCAAAACCGAGGGATTTTATTTCCTGTATGTATTCGTACATACGCTTTGTCGGGTCTGTCGCATTATAGCCGAAGAAAACAGGGATCTCTCCCGCCTGCTTCAGCAGTTCCTTGCAGGCAAACTCCATGACGAGGTCGTTGCTGTTCGCATAACTCATGAAGCCCGCCATGGAACTCAGGCCCATGGACCTGTATTTTCCTGAGCTGAGTGCCATGATCATATCGCTCCCGCCCATTATTGCATATTTCGTAGTCATTCCGCTTCCGACGGCCACACCCACAAGGTGTCCGTTTTCGGTGATTTGTTCTTTGAAATGCTCCAGATACTCTGTGTACATACCTTCTCCTTTTGCGCTTTTATTAACCGTGTTTCCGCACATCATGTGCCGACATGCTTTTATCTTAACTATAAATACACTACCTGTATTGAATTGCCCTGTCAATTGGTATTTTTTCTCAATTTTCCAACATTTTTTGTGGATTGTCGCCAAACCTGATTTTTATTATTTTCCACACGGCCATCCGTTCTTTTGTAGTTTTTTCATGATCGGCTTTCTTAACGCATGCACATGCCTCGTCGGATGGGCAGCTTCTTCATCCGGCTCCCGCATCGTCGTACCTAAAGAAAAGTTTATAGGCTGGATAAACGCGAACACCAATGCTTAAAAACTGCGCCGCAATATACAAAGAAAAAGCTCCGAAAAGTTTCTATAGCTATTTCGGGGGAATTGTGGTATTTGTGTTTGCTGCGAAAGGGGTGACAACATGGCAAAGAAAAGAGCAAACGGCGAGGGCAGCATCCGCAAGCGCAGCGATGGCCGCTGGGAGGGGCGCTACACCGTCGGCTACGATGAAAACGGCAAGGTCAAAATGAAAAACGTCCTCGGCAAAACCCAGGCGGAGGTCAAGGAGAAGCTGAAAGAGAAAATTGAAGAAGCCAAAGTTCTGGACGTCTCAAAAAGCGAGTCCTACACGGTCGCAGAATGGGCAGCGCTGTGGTTTGAGGTATATGCGAAGCCGAACATACGTGAGCGCACTGCGGATTACTACAACAGGTATATTACAAAACACATCGTCCCGTGTCTCGGCGATATAAAGCTTAACAAGCTGACCGGCAGGCAGATACAGAAAATGTATAATGATCTGCTGGATCATGGCAGAGAGCGCGTATCGCAGAAAGAGAAAAATCCGGGGCTCTCAGGCACATATGTTCACGGCGTTCATGTGATGCTGCATAATTGTCTCAATCGCGCAGTCAAGGAACGGCTGTTAGTACGCAACCCGGCAGACGATGTGATCGTGCCGAAGATAGACAAGAAGGAAATGAAGATACTCCCACCGGAGCAAGTAAAAGCATACTTGAAAGCCGCGAGCGCGCGAGGTATCCTCCCTCTGTTCTATCTTGAGCTGACGAGCGTACTGCGCAAAGGTGAGATCGCCGCGCTGCTGTGGAGCGACCTCGACGTTGAAAATTGTACACTCTCGGTAACGAAGCAGCTCGTGAGCTCCCGTGACGGCGAACTCAAAATTACTCAGCCAAAAACGGCGACCTCCGTAAGGCTAATATCCCTGCCTCAAG
>ERZ772883.714-NODE-714-length-31444-cov-8.008379_pt1 | contig 31444 bp, 24 predicted proteins | sample MGYA00580575_ERZ772883 | MGnify/ENA primary metagenome ERZ772883 (study PRJEB29015, sample SAMEA2737666) | human gut metagenome | biome: human gut; feature: human-associated habitat; material: faeces | place: China | collected 2012 ...
CACGCCCAATGGGCGCGGTGTGGGGTGCAGGGCATCGCCCTGCCAGACCGGCGAGCCGCGAGGCCTTCCGCCGAGCGGCGGTAGTTTCACGGCCAAGCCGCATGTCCCCCGAGTACCCTGCGCGCCATAGGCGCGCAGTCCGGGGTGCAGGGGTACTACCCCTGCCCTGCCCTGCCTATTTGCCGACGCAGAAGCGGGAGAAGATGTCGTCGAGAAGCTGCTCGTCTACGCTGTCGCCGGTGATGCGGCCCAGAAGATAAAGGGCTTCGTGCAGGTCGATGGCGGTAAGGTCGAGGGGCGCGCCGGTGGAAAGGCTGGATTGAGCCTGACGGAGACGGTCCGCCGCCTGCCGGGCCAGAGCCATGTGCCGCTCCTGCACCAGCTGCCATTGGTTGGGCTGGCTTAGGAAGCCGCGAAGAAAATCCCGAACAGGGGTAAGCCCTTCGCCGGTCAGGGCGGAGATCGGGAAAATGGGACGGCCTGCGGCAAGAGAGGCCAGATCGGTCGGACGAACCGTTTCGCCGGCATCCTGCTTGTTTAGTAGAATGGCGCAGGGACAGGGAATGGGCTGACGCAGCAGCGCCTCGTCCTCCGGGGAAAGGCGCTGGGAAGCGTCTACCAACAGCAGCGCGGCGTCCGCACGGTTCAGCGCCTTGCGGGCCCGCTCCACGCCGATGCGCTCCACCTCGTCGTCACTGTCCCGGAGACCGGCGGTGTCGGACAGGATCACGTTTACCCCGTCCAGCGGAAAGCTTTCCTCCAGCACGTCCCGGGTGGTGCCGGGAATGCTGGTGACGATGGCTCGGTCTTCGCCCAAAAAAGCGTTGAATAGCGTGCTTTTGCCCGCGTTGGGGCGACCGCAGAGGGCTACACGCAGCCCTTCCCGCAGAATGCGGGCGCCGCGCTCGTCCACGGCGCTTTCCAGACGGAGGATCAGGGCGTTCAGCCCGTCGGTCAGCCCGGTCAGCGCTTCGGTTTCGTCGATCTCGTCCGGGTAGTCGATGTGGGCTTCCAGCCCGGCCAACAGGCGGGTCAGGTCTTCCTGCGCCTGACGGATAAAACGGCTGGGGCCGCCCTCCAGCTGGGCCTCCTGCGCCCGCAGGGCGGCGGCGGACTGGGCGGAGATCACCCCCATCACCGCCTCTGCCTGAGACAGATCGATGCGGCCGTTCATAAAGGCACGGCGGGTAAATTCGCCCGCTTCGGCGGGCCGGGCCCCCAAGCGGATCAGAGCCTTCATCACCAGCGCCGCCGCCACCCGGCCCCCGTGGGTGTGCAGCTCGCACACATCCTCTCGGGTGTAGGTGTGGGGCGCGTACATGACCACGCCCATACATTCGTCTATCATTTCGGCGCCGTCCACCGCGTGGCCATACATCAGCCGGTGACTTTCATAGGGCGGACGGCGCTTGCCCGCAGGCCGGAATACCTGCTGGAATAAGTCCGCCGCGCCGTCTCCGCTGATGCGGACGATGGCGATGCCGCCTTCCCCGGCGGCGGTGGCAATGCCCACAATGGGATCTGACATGGCTTGTCCCTTCCTTTCCGTGGTGCTATCATATCATGAAGAACGGCGGAATGCCAGAGCTTTTGATTTTTGAAAGGAGGTTTGCCTGTGGCGGAGAAGGTTCGCATCCTGACGGCCCGGCCGCATCGGCTGCTTGCGCCGTTGATTGAAGAACTGGGTCGGCTGAACCGGCAGGAAAAAAGTGTGGTGCTGCTGGTGCCCGAGCAGCTGACCCTGCAGACCGAACGGGAAATTTTTCGCCAGCTGCAGCTGGAAGGCACCTTTTATATTGATATTTTGAGTCCGTCCCGGCTTTATGAACGGGTGCTGGAAAGCGGCGGGCGGGATCAGCGGGAACCGCTGAACAGCGCCGGGCGGCGGATGGCTGTGAGCCTTGCGCTGGAACGGCTGGAAGATAAGCTGGGCTATTATGAGGCCATGAGCCTGCGCACCGGCTTTGTGGAAAAAACAGCGGCGCTGATCACCGACCTGAAGCGGGGCGGCATGACTCCGGAGACGCTGGCGGAGTACGCAGAGCGGCTGCCCGCCGGGATCTCCCGGGAAAAGCTGGGCGATCTGGCGCTGATCTACGGCCAGTATGAAGAAGTGCTTCGGGCACGGTTCAGCGACAGCGAGGATCAGCTTCGTTATGTGGCGGGACGGCTGGAGGACAGCGGTTTTCTGCGGGAAAAGTATGTGTACGTGTATGGCTTCGATACGCTGCCTGACCAGATGATGCGTCTTTTGACCGCAGCAGCGCCCCTGTGCGAGAGCCTGAGCGTGGCGCTCTTGTGGGAGCATGAGGACGCGGCTGATGGCGAGCTGTTTCTGCCCATTCGGCAGGGCGTGGGCCGCTTTACGGAAATGCTGCGGGAGGCGGGGATGGATACGGAGTTCGTGGCCTATCCTCGAAAGGAGCTGGACGCGCCGGAGGCGATCCGCTGCCTGGAACGGGGGCTGTTCACGCTGCGTCCCCGGACCATGGAAGAAGAGCAGAACAGCGTGTTCCTTTCCTCCGGGCTAAGCCCCTACGAGGAAGCCACGCTGATGACACGTCAGGTGCTTCGGCTGCTGGCCGGGGGCATGGATATCGAAAAGATTGCCGTGCTGTACCCGGACGACGGCGGCTATGCCTTTGCCGTGTCCGCCGCCCTGCGGGACAGCGGCATTCCCTTTTACACCGATGAAAAATTAAGTGCCCTGTCCCATGGGCTGCCCCGGTACCTGCTGTGCGCCCTGAAAGCGGCGGCGGGCGGATGGCAGAACCGGGACGTGCTGGGCATGGCTAAGAGCGGCTATTCGCCCCTTACCTTTGAAGAAAGCTGCGAATTGGAAAATTACGCCTTCACCTGCGGCATCAACAGGGCGCGCTGGCTGGCTCCTTTTACCCGGGGAGAAGAAGGACTGCGGGAACGCTGCGAGGGCTACCGGCAGCGCCTGATGGAGCCGGTGCTGCGGATGCGGGAGGGACTGGTGCAGGCCCGGGACGCGGCTGCGTCCATGACGGCGGTGTTCGGCCTTTTGAAGGATGTGGGCGCTTACGAGCGCCTGCAGCGGGAGGAAACTGAGCTTTTGGAAAAAGGACTGGCTGTTCGAGCGGGGCAGAACAGTCAGGTATGGCAGACGACATTGACTTTGATGGATCAGATGGTGCGGCTGAGCGACCGGCAGAGGATCCCCCTCAAGCACATCGCCACCCGGATGGAGTGCGGATTTTCCGCGATCTCGCTGGCGGCTCTGCCTCCGGCGGGAAAAATGCTCCACGTGGGCGTGCTGGGCCACGCTTTGTCGGAAAACATGGAGGCCGTATTCCTGCTGGGCTTGAACGACGGCGTGCTGACCCGAGAGACACAAAGCCTGTTGAGCCCGGAGGAGCGGCAGGACGCGCAGGAAAAGACCGGCTGCTTTCTGGGCGTTACGGATGAAAGCCGGAACCTGTTCGCCAAACTGGACTTGAAGCGGGCCATGACGCTGCCCTCCAAGCTGCTGTTTTTGAGCTATGCCAAGACGTCGGTGGAGGGCAAGGCGCTTCGGCGGCTGAACCTGCTGGATACGGTGGAAAAACAGATCTTGCCCGCGCTGCCCCAATCCCCGGAGCCGGAGGAAAGTCTGCCTCAATCGGCGGTGCAGGCGTTGGCGGAGTTGAGTGTGCAGCTGCGGGCCCATCTGGACGGAAAGGGCGGCAGCGAGCTGACCCCGGACATGGCGGAAAAGCTGCGGAAGTTGCTGCGGAGCCAGGAGACCGCGTCTGCCGCGCTGGGGCTGCTGCGCGCCCTGCGTTACGACGGCAGCGCGCAGCCCATCACCCCGGAGACGGCCCGGGCGTTGTACGGCGGGGAAACGCTGTCCGTCAGCCGGTTGGAGCAGTTTGCGGGATGCCCCTTCCAGCATTTCCTGAACTATGGGCTTCGGCCGCAGGTGCTTCGGGAATGGAAGGTAGACCCCATCGAAACGGGCAATTTTTATCACGCGGCGCTGGACGGGTTTTCCCGGCTGGCCCGGCGGGAGAAGGGCTACCCGGCGGTCTCGCCGGAACGGGTGCGGCAGATGACGGAGGAAGCCATTGCGCCGCTGTACGACGAGCTGATGAACGGCCCCATGGGGGACGGCGACCGCAGCCGCGCCCGGTACGATCAGGCCAAAAACGCGGTCTGCCGCGCCACGGAGGTCATCACCCGGCATCTGGCGGCGGGCAGTTTCCGGCTGGATCGGACGGAAGCCGCCTTCGGTACGGAAAAGGGATTGCCGCCCATCGTGCTCTGCCTGCCCAATGGGCGGGAGATCATGCTGCGGGGTCGTATCGACCGGATCGACCGCTGGGATCACGAGGGGACGGTCTATTTCCGGGTGATCGACTATAAATCGTCGGAACAGGCGCTGGAAGCGGCCAAGACCTGGTGGGGACTTCAGCTTCAGCTGCTGCTATATCTGGAGGTCTGTACGGCTTCGCTGCCCGGCTCCAAGCCCGCCGGGGCGTTCTATTTCTACGTGGCCGACCCGCTGGTGGAGACCGCCACCGACGCGGCGGAGGCCGTGGAGGGCGAAATGCGCAAGCTGTTCCGGCTGCGGGGCATCACCCTGTGTGATGTGGAAATTCTGGAAGCTATGGACAAAGGCGAGGAGGCCTTCGTGCTGCCGCCTGTCCTGCAGAAAAGCGGCGAACTGCGCAAGGACGCAAAGGCGCTGACCTTGCCCCAGATGAAAGCCCTGATGGAGCACGCCCGGCAGACGGCCGCGGCGCTGGCGCAGGAAATGATGGACGGCAAGACGGACATCTGCCCGGTACGGGACGGCGGACAGGCCTATTGCAACCGATGCGATTACCAGAGCGTATGCCATTTTGACCCGGAAAGCGCTCAGGCCAAGGTACGGGAGCTGCCCAACCTGTCCATGCAGGAGCTTCGGGACCTGCTGGAACCGGGCCCGTGACGGGATTTTCCGTTTGTTCACGAAAAAAGCGCTCGGGCAAGTTGCTATTCCACGGGGAATCATGTATAATAGAAACGGAAGGGAGCGCCGGACGGCGCTCACGGACAGGGAAAAAAGTAAAGGAGGCGTTACCCTTGATTCAGGTGATTGCCGGAAAGAAAGGCTCGGGTAAAACCAAGCGCATTATTGACATGGCTAATGTGGCCAGCAGAGATTCCAAGCACGATATCGTCTTCATCGACGACGACGCGCGTTATATGTACGACCTCCGGCATGAGGTTCGTTTCATCAATGCCGGCGAATACGAACTGGCCAGCGACCAGATGTTCATGGGTTTCCTGTGCGGCATCGTGTCCCAGAACTTCGATTTGGGTCTGGTTTTCGTCGACGCGTTCAAGAAGCTCTTCAAGGCGGATCTGTCCACCTCTGAATGGCTGTTCGAGCGTCTGGAGACCATCAGCAAGAACCACAATGTGGACTTCGTTCTTTCCATCAGCGCTGATGTGGAAGAACTGCCCGCGTTCATCCAGAAGTACGTGCAGCAGTAAACAAGTGCATCCAATGAAAAGCCGCGGCAGCCATGCCGCGGCTTTTTACTGCCCCAAAATGCCAGACCGTCAGCTGATACGGAACTGTAAACTGGGAACGAGAAACACTGCCTTGTGCCGTTAGAGCGCCGATACGCCCGGACGGCCCTGCCCTGTACGCTCCACCCGGTAAAAGCCGATCAGATTGGTGGGGCGGGTATGGTTGTAGACCTCCTCCACGGCGGAAAAATCCTCCAATTCAAAGCGGATGCTCAGGCCGCAGCCAACGGCCACGTCCCGGGGCGTGGTGATGATCTGCACGCGTACGCCCGCCCGGCGGAGGGCAGCTTCAAATTTCATCACCTGCTGCCGGGAGCGGAAGGACGCGATGCCGAATGTTTCCTGCATAGGTTCATTTCCCCCTTTCCTTCTCATACAGTATACGGCGCGGGGCGCGCAAGTGTGAGAGGCGGAAATGAGGAAGAAAAAAGATGATCTATCTGGATAACGCGGCCACCTCCTATCCCAAGCCGCCCATGGTCGTCCGGGCCATGGCGGGCACGCTTTCCCGCCTGGGCGGCAACCCGGGACGGTCGGGGCACAAGCTGTCCCTTTGCGGCGGGCGGGTGATCGAACACTGCCGGGAAATACTGGCGGAGGAGCTGGAAGCCCCGGCGGCGGAGCAGATCGTTTTTACCTCCGGGTGTACGGAGGCGCTGAATCTGGCCATTCGGGGAAGTCTTTTCCGGGGAGACGAGGTGCTGTGCAGCCACGCAGAGCACAATGCCGTGATGCGGGTGCTGAAAGGACTGGAACAGCAGGGCGAGATCACCGTGCGGGTGGCGGAGCCGGACAGCCGGGGACTGCTTTCGCCGGAAGCTCTGCGGCAGGCGACGACCCCAAAAACGGCGCTGTGCGTCTTGAACCACGCCAGCAATGTGACCGGCGTTGTCCAGCCAGTGCGGGAACTGGCGGACGCGCTTCGCCCCATGGGTATCCCCGTTCTAGTGGACGCGGCTCAGACGGCGGGGATCCTGCCGGTTTCGCTGAAAAAACTGGGGGCGGATATGATCGCCCTGCCGGGACACAAGGGACTGCTGGGCCCCCATGGCACCGGGGTGCTGGCGCTGGGGAGGGGGATGCAGCCCCGGCCGCTGCTGGCGGGCGGCACGGGTTCCCAAAGTGAGAGCATGGTGCAGCCGGAGTCGCTGCCTGACCGTTATGAAAGCGGTACGCCCAATCTGCCGGGAATTGCCGGGCTGCTGGCCGGGGCGCGGTTTGCCTTCCGGCACAGAGCGGAGATCGAGGAATACGAACGCGGGTTAGCCCGGCGGATGCGTCAGGGTCTTGGGCAAATTCGGGGATTGCGGCTGCTGGGAAGTGAGGGCGCACCCATGGTGGGCGTGGTGAGTTTTGTGCCCCTGAGACGGGACGCGGGGGAGGTGTGCGACCGTCTGTCGGAGGAAGGCTTCGCCCTGCGGGCAGGGCTGCACTGCGCACCGTCCATCCATCAATGGCTGGGAACACTGGAAACCGGCGCGATCCGGGCCAGCGTGGGTATTTACAACACGGAGGAAGAAATAGACCGTTTCGTGGAAACGGTGGAAAAATTGGTTCGATAAAAAATGCCCCGGCATTCGTTTTTCTGACGAATGCCGGGGCATTGGAATGAAACGGGGTTATTCCTCCTGCGGAAGGAGATCCGTCCAGCCGAAGGGGTCGGGCAGGCGGCCCCACTGGATGCCGGTCAGGTTGTCGTACAGGCGCTGCGCCGTCTCGCCGATCTCAAAATGGTTGATGATATACGGCTTGTCGTTGTAGTACAGCTCGCCGATAGGGCAGATGACCGCCGCGGTGCCCACGCACCACGCTTCTTCCAGCGTGCCCGCATCGGCGGCTTCCGCCAGCTCGTCGATGCTGATGAGCCGTTCTTCCACCGGCAGACCCCAGCTTCGCATCAGTTCCAGACAGGACATACGGGTGATGCCCCGCAGGATGGAGCCGGTCAGCATGGGCGTGACCACCTTGCCGCCCAGCTTGAACATGACGTTCATGCCGCCGCCTTCCTCCACGTATTTGTGATGGATGGCGTCCATCCACAAAACCTGCGAGAAACCCTTGGCCGTGGCGCGCTCTCCGGCCCGGTTGGCCGCGCCGTAATTGCCGCCGCATTTGGCTTCGCCGGTGCCGCCCCGGACGGCGCGCACGTCTTCGGTCTCCACCATGATTTTCACCGGCTTCAGGCCGCTGGCAAAATAGCTGCCCACCGGGGAAAGAATGATGACGAACATCGCGTCATGAACGCCATGCAGCCCCAGCTTTGGGTCGTTGGAGAACAGGAAGGGACGGATATACAGGGACGTGCCCGGCGCAGTGGGCACCCAGCGCTGGTCCAGCGTGACCAGCGTGCGGATGGCTTGCAGGGCATCATCCGGGTTCAGCTGGGGCAGCCCCAGCCGGTCACAGGAGCGATTCAGCCGGGCTACGTTTTCCCAGGGACGGAACAGCTGCACCCGTCCGTCAGGACGACGGTAAGCCTTCAGCCCTTCAAAAACCTCCGTTCCGTAGTGCAGCACGCTGGAGGCGGGGGACAGGGTCAGGGGGCCGTAGGGCACGATGCGCGCGTCATGCCAGCCCCTGTCCTCGGAATAGTCCATGAGGAACATATGGTCGGTGAAATAGTTGCCGAAGCCCAGCTTTTCAGGCTCGGGGAGAATGCCGTGAACGGGAGAATGAGTGATTTTGATTTCCATAACGCAAGGCTCCTTTTGAATGAATTTGAAGTGACTGCGGAAACGGGATCACAGCTCTTTCAGGTGCTCCATGTTCTGGCGAATGCCCTCGCAACACTGGTGGAAGGTATGTTTTTCTTCGGCGGTCAGGGGCAGCTCGATCACCTGCTCCACGCCGTTTGCGCCCAGTACACAGGGAACGCCTGCAAACAGGCCGCTTTCGCCGTATTCGCCGCACAGCTCCATGCTGGCGGGCATAACGGCCTTTTCATCGTGAAGGACGATGGAGGCCATCCGGGCCGCTGTGGTGGCGATGCCGTATTCCGTGCAGTACTTGCCGGAGAAGGTCACCCAGCCGCCGTGAATGGCTTCCTTCGTCAAGGCTTCCCGGTCGAAACGGAAGCGCTCGTCCCGGCGCGCCCACTCCTCCAGCGACATTCCCCGGAAGCTGACGCAGGACCACGGGGCAAACTGCTGATTGCCGTGCTCACCGAGCATATAGCAGGTGATGGACTTATGATCCAGCCCTGTCTGACGGGCCAGCGCGCTGAGCATCCGGGAGGTGTCCAGCCCGGTGCCCGTGCCAAAGACTCGTCCCTTGGGCAGCCCCAGCAGCAGGGCCAGTTCCCGGGTCACGATGTCGCAGGGGTTGGTGATGTTAATGACCACCCCGTCAAAGCCGCTTTGACGGATCTTGTCCGCAAAGCCCCGGACGGCGGGAATGGTGAAGTCCATTTCCGTGACCCGGTTGTGATTGCCGCGCAGCAGTTCGATCTTGCCGACGCTGTTGACGATCAGATCGCATTCGCCCAGATCGGAAAAATCTCCGGCACGAACGGTGACCCGGTGCTCAAAATAGGCGACGGAATCCCGGAGATCCTGCACCTCGCTGGCGACCTTCTGTTCGTTCTGATCCACCAGGATCAGCTCGTCGGCAATGCCCTGCACCGCCAACGAATAGGCGACGTGCGCACCTACGTGCCCCAGCCCCAGAATTGCGATGATGCGTTTCTTTGCCATGCTTGCGACCTGCCTTTCTCTGTCTTTACGGAGGATAGGATGACCAGAATTCGGCGCGGAATTTCTCCTGAAAAAAGGAAAAGCGGCCCCGCCTGCTTTGGCGAAGCCGTTGAGAAAGTCCGCAGTCTTAGCGCAACCATTTGCGGAGACTTGCGAATATCAAACGGTACGTCGTGATGAACTTCCCGGAGGAAGGAAAACCCGGAAGAAGGACGGGATATTCCCTGTTCCCAGAATGCGACTGGTAAGCATCCGTTCATCCTCCCCTTCGAAAAGATTGGCGTGATTATAGCACGGCGCAGGGGCAGTGTCAATTAGGGAAGAAAAGCCAGAACACAGGAAATACAAACGAATGGAAGAAAGGGGGAGTCGGCTCGAAATCAGATCAGCACGCCGTTGCAGTGGTCGATCTCGTGCTGGGCGATTTGCGCCGTCCAGCCTTCCAGCGTTCGAAAGCGGACGCGGAAGCGCTCGTCCTGATAACGTACCTTGATCTTACGGAAGCGTTGGGCCTTTCGGGTTCCCGTCAGGGAAAGGCAGCCTTCCTCGGCTTCGTATGGGCCGGAGGACTGAACGATCTCCGGGTTGAACATCAGACAGGGTGTGCCGCTGTCGTCAAAAACAATGATCCGTCGGCTGACGCCGATCATATTGGCGGCAAGGCCCACGCAGGTCTCTCGATGGGCGTGGAGGGTATCCAGCAGGTCAAGCCCCACCGGAACATCGGCCTCCGAGGCGGGCGCAGACTTCTGTTGAAGAAAAACGGGGTCTTTGACGATCTCACGAATCACAGGGAACCCTCCTTGGAAAAATTTTGGATGGGCAGGGGAAGAACCGAAAAATTTGCACTGTCGGAAGGAAGCGGCGCAGACTGTTTTCGAAAGACTCCCGGAGAAACGCCGAAGCGTTTTTGGAAGCAGCGGAAGAAGTGAGGCAGGGAGGAAAAACCGGCTTCGTAGGCCGCTTCGGTCACGGGAACGGAAGAAGCGGAAAGCAGCGCACATGAATGGCGCAGACGGCATTCAGTCACGTAATCCGTGAAACGGCAGCCCACTGTTTTGGAAAACAGCGAACTGAAATAGCAGGGGGACAGACCGCAAGCCCGGGCTGCGTCCTCCAAACGAAGCTCGGGGTCGGTATGATGAGCCTGCACATATTTGAGCCCCGCCTGAAAACGCCGCTCCGGCTTGCGCAGCTGCATGGCTTCGCCCTGACGGAGCAGACGAAGCAGCAGCGGGAGCAGGAGAATGAGTAATTCCTGTTGGTAAAAGAGATCGGTCGCGGCAGAAGGCTTCGCCAGCGGGGACAACCGGGCGGCGAACTGGGCGGTTTCTTCCGATGAAATTTGGGTATGCCGTGCCTCCTGCACCAGTGAAAAGCCGAGTTGCGCAGCGTATTCGGGCGTAAAGTGGAAACTGAACACGTCCAGAGAAGCGTTCGGCTCCAAACGGTGAAAATCCGCAGGAGAAAGAAGATACAGGCAGCCCGGTTCCATGGAGAGGGCTTCGCCGTTGAGCCACTGCCGTCCGCTGCCCGACACGACCAGTTCCAATTCGAAATAGTCGTGCCCGTGGACGGGATAGGGTTCGGTGAGCCGCCGCTGCAGCAGGGAAACCGGCTGGGCGGCGCTGGCCTCCCAAAGATAGGGAACAATGGGAAAAGGCATGACCGATCACGCCCCCTTCTTTCGGCCTTTTTCGTACCTGCCGTCAAATTGATTATATAAAGAATCGAAAGAAATGCAATCTTTTTCGGAAGATTCGATACGACAAAACCGGCATTTGGCGCTATGCTGAAGAAGACGAAAGGACATTGGATGGAATCGGAAAAGGAGTTTGAGAGGGAAAGGAAGAAAACTTTCAGGGAAGTTTTGGGGATAAACGCCCGCAGAGCCGGGGCAAATAGAAACAAAAGAAACGAGGAGAAAGGCAAAATGAAACCCTATTGGATGGGATTGGACATCGGGGGAACCAAATGCGCCGTGCTGCTGGCGACGGTGGACGGCGGCATCCATTTGAAGGACAAGCTGCGCTTTGAGACGCAGTCGGAACGGGGCTTTGAGCCGGTGTATGCCCAGCTGACGGAAACCATGGACGAAATTTTGCGGAAAAACGGCCTGACTTACGCCGACCTGAACGCCGTGGGCGTGAGCTGCGGCGGGCCGCTGGATTCCCGCCGGGGCGTGGTGCTGTGCCCACCTAATCTGCCCGGCTGGGTCAACATTCCCCTGAAAGCCATGCTGGAGGAACGCTGCGGCGTACCGGTCTACCTGCAGAACGATGCGAACGCCTGTGCGCTGGTGGAATGGAAATTGGGCGCAGGCAGAGGATGCAGCGATATGATCTTCCTGACCATGGGCACCGGCATGGGAGGCGGCATCATCGCCGAGGGAAAGCTCCTTCGGGGCTGCACGGATATGGGCGGCGAGATTGGCCATCTGCGGCTGGAAAAGGACGGCCCGGTGGGCTTTGGCAAGGCGGGCTCCTTTGAGGGATTCACCAGCGGCGGAGGCATTCAGCGTCAGGCCCGCGCCCTGACGGAAAAAATGGTGCGGGAGGGACACACTCCCGCATGGGTCAGGGACGGACACGGCCCGGAAGAAGCGGACGCGAAGCTGCTGGCGGCCTATGCCCGGACCGGAGACGCGGACGCGAAAGCCTTCTTTGACCATATCGGAACCATGTTGGGCAAGGGACTGGCCCTTTTGACGGACACGCTCAACCCGGAAAAGATCGTCATCGGCAGCATTTTTGTGCGCTGCGAAGACCTGCTGCGTCCGGCGATGGAAGCGGAATTGAAGCGGGAGGCGATCCCTTTTTCGCTGGAAGGGGTGCAGGTCGTTCCGGCCCAGACGGGAGAGACACTGGGCGATCTGGCCAGTATTATGGCGGCACTGTACGGCTGTGACGTGGACCCCATGGAAGAAACCAGCGAGCGGGAACCCCGCGTGTTGGAACAGTATGAGCGGCTGTTCCACCGTTACCCGGCGCTGGATGGGCTGCGCGGCTCAGTGATGGAGGCCTATCTGCTGCTGCGCGGGTGCTACAGCCGGGGCGGAAAGCTGCTGATCGTGGGCAACGGCGGCAGTTGCGCCGACGCGGGGCATATCGTAGGCGAGCTGATGAAGGGCTTTTACCTGAAACGACCTTTCCCGGAAGAAAAGCGCGCCGTGATCGCCGCTCAAACGGAAAGCCTGCTGCCGGGGACGGCTGAACTGCTGCAGCAGGCGCTGCCCGCCATCGACCTGACCCAGCACGGAGCGCTGTCCACCGCTGTGCAGAACGATCTGGAACCCCTGCTGACGGCGGCTCAGCAGGTGGCAGGATACGGAAAGCCCGGCGACGTGGTTCTGGGCATCAGCACCAGCGGTAACGCCAAAAACGTGGCGCTGGCCGTTGGGGTGGCTAAGGCGCTGGGCCTTTCGACTATCGGCCTGACCGGCGGCAGCGGCGGACAACTGAAGGAGCTGTGCGACTGCGCTATCATCGCTCCGGCCCATACGCCCGCCGACGTGCAGGAATACCATCTGCCCATTTATCATACCCTGTGCGCCATGCTGGAAGAAAAGTTCTTTGGGGAAACCGAAAAATAAGCAAGTTTTTCAGCCCGGGCCGGTCGAACCTGTCCGGGCTTTGATTTGTGGTTTCAAACGTGCTAAGATGGGGTATCTCCATGAGGGGAGAAACCTCATTTTCGGCTTGGGAGGAAAGAACGATGAAGCCTACGCTGCTTTGCTATAATCTGTCGGGAGAAAAAGCGTCGAAAATTCGCTTTGCCGCCATGCGGCTGCGGGTCCTGCTGCGGGACGTTCGGCCCGATGAATACGGCCTGACGCTGAACGACCTGTGCGGACTGGAAACAGGCGGGGAAAATGTTCCCTGCGAAGAAACCTTTCCTGACGAAATGCTGGTGATGGCGGGCTTTACGCCGATGCTGATGAACCAGCTTCTGCAGACGTTCCGGCAGATGAAAATCCCGCCGGTGCCGCTGAAAGCCATGCTGACCGAGACCAACGGTCAGTGGGATTCCTGCCGTCTGTACCGGGAAATCAGCGCGGAGCATGAGGCCATGAGCCGGGGCGGCGCGTCTAGGCATCAGGGGCCGCAGGCATGATCTACGAAAATATCCTGCCGGCGGTATTTGTGGACAGGCCAAACCGTTTCATTGCCCATGTGGAGCTGAACGGAAGACTCGAAGTCTGCCACGTGAAGAACACAGGCCGCTGCCGGGAACTGCTGATTCCGGGCTGCCGGGTGTATGTGCAGCATCAGCCGTCGCCCACACGGAAAACGGCCTATGACCTGATCGCCGTGGAAAAGGGAGAACGGTTGCTGAATATGGACGCCAATGCGCCCAACCGGATATTCGGCGAATATGTACGGGCGGGACGATTCCTGCGGGAGTGGCCGGTGATTCGGCCCGAGACGACTCACGGGGATTCCCGGTTCGATTTTTATCTGGAATCGCCGGGCCACAGGCTTTTTGCGGAGGTAAAGGGCGTGACGCTGGAGGACGACGGCGTGATGCGCTTCCCGGACGCGCCCACAGAGCGGGGCGTAAAGCATCTGGAAGGGCTGGCCCGCTGCGTTCAGGAGGGCTACGAGGCGTGGGCGGTGTTTGTGATCCAGACGGAGAACGTTCGCTGGATGGAACCCAACCGGCGTACTCATCCGGCTTTTGCCGATGCGCTGCGGCAGGCCGCGCAGGCGGGCGTGCATCTGCTGGCGCTGGATTGTCATACGGAGCCCGACCGGCTGGAAATTTGCCGGCCGGTGGAGATTCGTCTGCGGTAAGAACGGATAAATCGAAAAGAAAAGTTTTGACACATAGAAAGTTTTTAATGTCTAAAATGCAAGCATTTTCATTATTTTCAGACTGTTGAAAAAGTGGAGGCGCAGGAGGCACTGCCTCCTGCCGGGGGTTAGGGGCAGAGCCCCTGATCCTTATGCCACAGCATTTTCAACGCGAACCAGCGAAGCGCCGTTCGCGGGCTATGGCGGACAATCGGTTTTTTTCGACAGTCTGATTATTTTGCGGCATTTTTTGTTCCTGGTCGAAAAATGAAGGATACAAATAAGCACATTGCATTTTACGGCCAGAAATGAAAAAGGAGCGCGTAACATACGATTTTCTCCCGTGTTTGGGTATGGCTTTTTAAGAAAAAATCTATATAATATAATAAGAAATAAGGTTTAAGAAATAAGGTTTGCCGTCAAACGACGAAAGGAGCCGAAGCATGGCAGTCAGTCTTCAACGTGCCGGGATGTGGAAAAGAATCTCCGCGTTTCTTTTTGACGCGATTCTTTTAGGCATTCTGGCGGTTTTGTTTGCGTTTCTTTTCTCCTCGATTCTGGGGTACGACCGGTACGTAGATACGCTGAACCGCGCCTACGAAACCTACGGTGAAAAATACGGCGTGGATTTTCAGACGTCGCTGTCCCAATACGACAGCATGACGGAGGAAGAACGGCAGCAGTTGGAAGAAGCCTACCGGGCCGTAGGACAGGATGAGGAAGCGGCTTATGCCTACCAGATGACCATTCGGTTGACCATTCTGATGGTGTCACTGGGCATTCTGCTGGCCTGCCTGATCTGGGAGGTGCTGATCCCGGCCCTTCTGAAAGACGGGCAGACGGTGGGAAAGAAAATTTTCAGTCTGGGGGTCATGCGGTCGGACGGGGTACGGCTTGGCGGCGTGCAGCTGTTTGCACGCTCCATTCTGGGCAAGTACACCGTGGAGATCATGATCCCCATATTGGTTGTGATGATGCTGTATTTCAGCAGCGTGGGTCTGCCGGGAACGCTGCTGATTCTGGGACTGGCGCTGGTGAACGGCTGCCTGTTCCTGTTCACCTACGCCCATACGCCCATTCATGATCTGCTGGCGGGAACGGTCACGGTGGACCTGCCCAGCCAGCGGATCTTCGACACCCGGGAGGACATGATCGCCTTCAAGGAAAAGCTGGCTGCGGAAAAAGCAGCCGAAAAAACCATCTGACCCTTGGCATGAGCCGAAAAATCAACCCACGCAAAAGAAAGGGGACGCCCATGAAAATCGTTCTTGAAAAACTGACGAAAATCTTTCCCAGCCGCAACAAAAAATCCGGTGAAGAGGTCGTTGCCGTCAACAATTTCTGCTTTGAAATTCCGGACGGTAAGCTGATCGGTCTGCTGGGGCCCTCCGGCTGCGGCAAAAGCACCACGCTGTACATGATCAGCGGTCTGCAGAAGCCCACCTCCGGCAAAATTTTCTTCGGTGAGGACGATGTGACCGAGCTTTCCACTGAAAAGCGCGGCATCGGGCTGGTGTTCCAGAACTACGCCCTGTACCCCCACATGACGGTTTTGCAGAATATCCTGTTCCCCCTGCAGAACCTGACCGGCGCGGACAGGCTGCCCAAGGAGCAGATGCTGGATCGGGCCCGGGAGGCGGCCCGGCTGGTGCAGATCGAAGAGCTGCTGGACCGCAAGCCCAGCGAACTTTCCGGCGGTCAGCAGCAGCGCGTGGCCATTGCCCGGGCGCTGGTGAAGATGCCCCGGGTGCTGCTGCTGGACGAACCCCTGTCCAATCTGGACGCGCGGCTGCGTCTGCAGACCCGGGAGGAGATTCGCCGCATTCAGAAGGAAACGGGCATTACCACCGTGTTCGTCACTCACGATCAGGAAGAAGCTATGTCCATCTCCGACATGATCGTGGTGATGAAGCTGGGCGTGGTGCAGCAGATCGGCAAGCCGCAGGAGGTCTACGACGATCCCGCCAATCTGTTCGTCGCCAACTTCCTGGGAACGCCGCCCATCAACGTGTTCTCCGGTCGGGTGGAGGGCGGAAAGCTCTTTATCGGCGACGACTGCGTGCTGACGGTCGGCGGGCTGGAAGATCAGGAAGTGACGGTGGGTATCCGCCCCGAGGGCTTCATTCTGGATGAAAACGGCCCGCTGACCTGCCATCTGAACAACGTGGAGGTCATGGGTCGGGATGTGAGCGTCGTTTCCACCCATCCCGCGTCGCTCAAGCCGTCCGTGCGCTCCATCATCGACGCGGACGACCGCAGCGGCCTGAAGGGCGAAACCGTCCGCTATTCCGTCAAGCCCCACAAGCTCTTTGTGTTCCACAAGGAGACGGAACAGCGGCTTGCGTTTGAGGTGAAGTGATATGGTCAACAGCAAAGATCATTGGAAAGCGTGGTTATACCTTTCCCCGGCCATCGTGCTGCTTCTGATTTTCACCGTCTGGCCCATCATCAATACGGTGCGCATGTCCCTGCTGGAAGGGTACAGCGGTCTGAAAGCGGCCAGCGGCGCCAGCTTTGAGTTCGGGCTTGGCAACTTCGTCAAGGTCATCAAGTACCGCAAGTTCCTGACCTGCCTGCAGAACACGGTGCTTCTGTGCCTGTGGACGGTGCCGATTTCCACCATTCTGGCCCTGCTGATCGCGGTGGCGCTGAACTCCATCAAGGTGCTGCAGAAGGCGCTGCAGACGATCTTCTTTCTGCCCTATGTGACCAACTCCATCGCCATCGGCATGGTGTTCGCCGCCATGTTCAACATCGTGGGCAGCTTCTACGGCACGGAAAACGAGATCGTAGTGACTGCCGGTATCATCAACAACATCATCGAGTTCTTCGGCGGCACCCGGGTCAACTGGATCAACTACGGCTCCTCCTACACCGCCAATATGGTGGTGATGATCGTCTACATCGTCTGGAACGCTCTGCCCTTCAAGATTCTGATCCTGCTGGGCGGCCTGCAGGCCATCAACAGGCAGTACTATGAAGCGGCCCGGGTGGACAGCACGCCCCGCTGGCGGGTCTTTACCCGCATCACCGTGCCGCTGGTCTCGCCCATGCTGGCCTATGTGGTGATCACGGGCTTCATCGGCGGCTTCAAGGAATACACCAGCATTGTGGGCATCTTTGGCGAGACCATGGGCCCGCCCAACGATGGCGGACGGCTGAACACCATGGTGGGCTTCATTTACGACTCCCTGAGCAACAACAGTCAGGGGCGCGCCAGCGCCGCGGCGTTGATCCTTTTCGGCATTATTCTTGTGGTGACCCTCATTAACCTCTGGGTCAGCAAGAAGCGTGTCCATTACTGAGAGGTGCGGGTATGGAAAAGCAGGTTGTCATGAGCGCACGAAAGTACCGTGCCCAGTTCCTCCGGCAAAAGGCGGGAAAAGCCCTTTCCCTGTTCGGGGTGTACTTTTTCCTGATTCTGATGGCGCTGGTGGTGCTGTTTCCCTTTTACTGGATGCTGATCTCCTCGGTGAAAACGCTGGATGAATACCGCATGAGCGTGCCCACCTTCTGGCCCCGGGTGCTGATGCTGGAAAACTATCTGACGGCCTTTACCACTGCCAATCTGGGACGGCTGTTTATGAACACGATGATCGTCGGTCTGGTGTCCACGATCCTGTCGCTGTTCATCACCATCCTGACGGCGTTCGCCTTTGCCCGGCTGGAGTTCAAGGGCAAGGAGCTGCTGTTCGCGGCCCTGCTGGCCACGATGATGATCCCCGGCGAACTGTTCACCATCACCAATTACGGCACCGTCACCGCCCTTGGGTGGAAGAACACGTATACGGTTCTGATCGTGCCGTTTCTGGTGAGCGTGTTCTACATCTACCTGCTGCGCCAGAGCTTTTTGCAGATCCCCAACGAGCTGTATCTGGCCGCCAAGGTGGACGGAACCAAGGACTGGAAGTACCTGTGGAAGGTCATGGTGCCGCTGTCCCTGCCTACGCTGATCTCCATCACCATCCTGAAGATGATGGGCGCATGGAACTCCTACATCTGGCCCCGGCTGGTGGCCAATGACGACGCGCACCGGCTGATCACCAACGGCCTGAGAAGCGCCTTTACCGACACCACGGGCGACGTCAACTATCCCGTGCAGATGGCGGCGGTGGCGCTGGTATCGGCTCCGCTGTTTCTGGTGTTCGTGTTCCTGCGCAAGTACATCATGACCGGCGTCAGCCGCAGCGGTATCAAGGGATAACGCCCAGCTTCGGTATACTGGCCGCAAGGCCCGTTACATAAAAAGGAACATCATGAAAGAAAAGGAAGGGAAAACAAGATGAAAAAACTGCTCCCCATTCTTCTGGTTCTGATGATGCTGTGCAGCACGGCTTTCGCCGCTGGCTTCGAAGTGCCTGCGGAAGGCTACGACGGCAGCGAAGTGACCATCACCTTCTGCACCCAGCAGGGCACCGCGCTGCAGGAAGTGACCGCCAATTACATTGCGGAGTTCAACAAGCTCTATCCCAACATTCATGTGGAACATACCACGCAGGGCAGCTACGACGACGTGCGCGACCAGATCGTGACCGACATCAGCGTGGGCGCGCAGCCCAACGTGGCGTACTGCTACCCCGACCACGTGGCCCTGTACAATCTGGCCAAGGCCGTGCAGACCCTCGATGAGCTGATCGACAGCGAGGTGGAAGTGACCCGCGCCGACGGCACCACCGAAATTCTGGGCCTGACCGACGAGCAGAAGGCCGACTTCATCGAGGGCTACTACGAGGAAGGCCGTCAGTACGGGGATGGACTGATGTACACCATGCCCTTCTCCAAGTCCACCGAAGTGCTGTACTATGACAAGACCTTCTTCGAGGCCAACGGCATCGCCGTGCCCACCACCTGGGAGGAAATGGAGCAGGTCTGCGCCAAGATCAAGGAGATCGACCCCGAATCCATCCCGCTGGGCTATGACAGCGAGGCCAACTGGTTCATCACCATGTGTGAACAGTATGACTCTCCCTATACCAGCGCCACCGGCGAGCACTATCTGTTCAACAATGAGCAGAACCGCGCCTTCGTCAAGATGTTCAACGAATGGTACAACAAGGGCTATCTGACCACTCAGAAGCTCTATGGCGCTTACACCTCCGGCCTGTTCACTGCTACCACCGGTGTGCGCTCCTATATGTCCATCGGTTCTTCCGCCGGCGCCAAGCACCAGCGGCCCGCTGCCAACGCGGACGGTTCCTACCCCTTTGAAGTGGGCATCGCCACCATTCCTCAGGTGAACAACGACAACCGCAAGGTGATCTCTCAGGGCCCCAGCGTGTGCATCTTCAAGAAGGACAATCCGCAGGAAGTGATCGCGTCCTGGCTGTTCGTCAAGTTCCTGACCACCAGCGTGGACTTTCAGGCGGAATTCTCCATGGCCTCCGGCTATGTGCCCGTCATCAAGTCCGTCACTGAAAACACGGCGTATGCCGACTTCCTGGCGCAGGCGGACGGCGGCGACTATGTGACCGCGCTGAGCACGCAGGTCTGTCTGGAACAGGCGGACGCTTACTACACTTCTCCCGCGTTCGTGGGTTCCTCCACGGCCCGCGATCAGGTGGCGGCTCTGCTGTCCAAGTGCCTGACCCTGACCGGCGATGACGTGGACGCGCAGATCGAGACGGCTTTCGAAGAAGCCATCGACGAGTGTGAATACGCCAACTAAGCGCTTTTGCTTGAAAACACTTCTGCTTCTGCTACTGCTTGGCTTGCTCTACCTTCCGGCGCTGGCGGACGAGACGGACTACGCCGTCCGCCACCAGCCGGGGAAAAAGACCGGCACGCGGCTGATGGAAGCAACGGTGCGTACCTTTGTGGACGGAGACACCACCCACTTTTCTGTGCCAGAGGATCAGTTTCCCGGCGGCGTGCTGAAAGGCCGCTATCTGGCGGTCAACACGCCGGAATGCACGGGAAAGGTGGAACCCTTCGGACAGGCGGCCTCCGACTTCACCCGGGAAAAGCTCTTGTCCGCCGCAAAGATCCTGCTGGAATCGGATTCGGCGGACTGGGAGCTGGACTCCACCGGACAGTGGACGCTGATATGGGTGTGGTACAAGCCTGCGGAAGGGGAACAGTACCGCAACCTGAACATCGAGCTTTTGCAGAACGGGCTGGCCGTGGGCAGCAGCGTTGCCCGGAACCGATACGGCCAGACCTGCGCCAAGGCCCTTGAACAGGCGAAGGAAGCAAAACGAAACCTGTACTCCGATCAGCCTGACCCGAATTTCTACTATGGCGATGCAATCGAACTGACGATTCGGGAACTGCGGGAACACCCGGAGGAATACGCCGGGAAAAAGGTGGCCTTTAGCGGCAACATCATTCTGAATGACGGCGGAAGTGTTTATGCCGAAGCGCTGGACCCGGAAACAGGCCGTTACTACGGCATGGCGGTCTACTACGGCTACGATCTCAGCGGCGGCGGGCTGAACGCCCTGCACGTGGGCAATGAGACCCGCGTGGCAGGAACGTTCCAGTACTACGAAGCCGGGGGCGTATGGCAGGTGACGGATGTGAAGTACCGCGCCATGAAGCCGGACGACCCGGACAACCTGCGCAAGCTGGCCGAGGGAAAGACCCCTGCGTATCAGAAGCTGACAGCAGCTGAACTGGCGCAGGATGGAGCGCTGCTGGAGGACTCCTCCGCGGAGCTTCAAGGCCTGACAGTAGAAAGTGCCGAAACGCTGACTGCGAAGGACGGTACTGTCTCCTTACTGCTGGACTGCCGGCAGAACGGCGAAACGGTTCGGATTCGAACGCTTGCCGCACAGAATGTCGCAGAAACGCTTCTGCCCGCAGAAGCCTATCTTCACCATCAGGTCGACGTTAAGGGAATGATCCAATGCGGCGAAGAAGGGACGTACCTGCTGGTTTTCCAGCCGGAGAAGCTCGTTCTTCACCCGTGAACATGACAAGGAGAAAGAAAATGAAAAAGTTTTTTGCGCTGCTGACTGCGCTGGTGCTGTGCGCGACCCTGTTTGTGGGCGCTGCCATGGCCGAGGACGAGAATCTGGCTTCCGCCAAGGGACTTTTGGATTTCTGGTACAAGAACAAGAGCCGCGACAAGCTGACCCAGACGGCTGAGGACTACGAAGTTCCCGCCCAGTTGATGATCGACGGCGTGGCTTATCCGCTGACCTGGTCCGTAGATACCGACGCGATCCAGATCACCCCGGCCGAGGACGGCAAGTATCTGGTGGACATCGACGAAGCCAACCCCAAGGATCTGGTTTATACCCTGACCGCTACCGTGACCGCGCCCGACGGCAGCACGCTGGACGTGCCCTATGAGCGCATGGTTCCCGCCGCGGTTCTGGATATGAGCTATGCGGACATCGTGGCCGCCGCTTATGCGCTGGACACCGATGCTGCCATGACCAAGGCCCAGCGCCTGTTCGGCAAGGTGATCTCCATTGACACCGCGTGGAGCGATGAGTATCAGAACATCACCGTGACCATTCAGGTGGGAGAACTGGCCGACCAGCCCATCCAGTGCTTCCGCCTGACCGGCGAAGGCGCGAAAGACCTGAAGGAAGGCGACGAGATCACTGTCGAGGGCATCCTGAAGAATTATCAGGGCACCGTGGAATTTGACAAGGGCTGCGTGCTGGTGGGCTTCGGCGAGATCGTGAGCCAGGCCGCTACGCTGGATGCGGCTTATGCGCTGGAAGACGGCGCTGCGCTGACCAAGCCCAGCGTGTTGAAGGGCGTTATTTCCAGCATCGATAGCGCGTGGAGCGACGAGTATCAGAACATCACCGTGACCATCGTGTGCGACGGCAAGGACGAGCAGCCCATTCAGTGCTATCGTCTGGTCGGCGAAGGCGCGAAGGAACTGGCCGTGGGTGACGAGATCGCCGTGTTCGGCACCATCAAGAACTACAAGGGCACCATCGAGTTTGACAAGGGCTGCGTGCTGGTTCCCGTGGACAGCGTGGCCAGCGTCAAGAACGTGATCGCTGCCTATGCGCTGGCGGAAGACACCGCCATGACCTCCGAATCCACCATTACCGGCGTGGTCGTCGCTATTCCTACCGCGTGGAGCGACGAGTACCAGAATATCACCGTGAACATGGTAGCGGCTGGGCTGGAAGATTACGTGATCCAGTGCTACCGTCTGACCGGCGAAGGTGCGAAGGATCTGAAGGAAGGCGATGAGATCACCGTCACCGGCATCCTGAAGAACTACAAGGGCACCGTCGAGTTTGACAAGGGCTGCACCCTCCAGTAAGGCAGGACTTCGCCCTGTACCCCCGGACTGTGTGGCAGGGATTGAGGCTTGACCGGTGTTTTACCGACGCGACGGGCGCCATGGCTCGCCGGTCTGATCGGATAAGACATGAATGCAGAGCACCCGGACATACGGAATTTGAATTTTGCCGCTGCGACGGTGAAACTGCAGAACAAGGCCAGCACGTCTGAAAGGGCGGGCTGGCCTTTTGATATGGGGTTTTGTGGAAAAGCGAAAGAAGTACGATCTCAAAGCCGTGAGGCCCTTGGCTGAACCGGCTTTTTTCCTTGCCTAAGGGACGTGGGCTATGCTATAATCATTCAATGTGGTTTGCGTGATGACCAAAGTCTGCAAAAGGAAGGTCTTGCCGTATGATGAAAAAAGGAATCGAAATTTTGAAGCGCCTGCTTGCCTGTGCGGCGGCGTTGGTGATGATTTTGTCGCTGGCAACGGCGGCGCTGGCGGAAGAAACGGCGGCGACGGAAGAAACGCCCGAGGCGATTGCCGTGCCGGAAGCGACGGAGGAGCCCGCACCGGCTGCGGACAAGGAGGACAAGGCGGCGTTCAGCCCCCTTTATGCGCTGCGGGACGATGCGCCCGAGCTGACCTCAGAGGGTTTTTTGCCGGAAGACTCCGATCCGTCCTACTATCTGGTGATGGACGATGAAGCCGGTGAATGGACGTATGTGGATCAGCAGATATTCATCAATATCCGCCGTTTTCAGGACGTGGTAGAGCGCAAACGCAAGCTGGTATGGTACGAAACCGAGATCAAGGTGATTCCGGGGGTGAAATTCGTTACCCAGCACGCGAACCCGGAACAGATCGGCCGCCGGTTTATGATGGCCGAGGATTTTGCCAAGCAGAGCAACAGCATTCTGGCCTTCAGCGACGATTTTTACGGCTTCCGGGTCTACCAGAAGCGCCGTCCGGGCATCATTATCCAGAACGGCGTGCTGCTGGCCAACGACTCCTTGAAGGAGCCTCATTATACCCTGCCTTCTTACGACCTGATCGCCCTGTACCCCGATGGAAGCATGAAGACTTATCTGGCGGGCAGCATTGACGGCGAAGAATTGATGGCGCAGGGGGCGACGGACACGTGGTGCTTCGGCCCGGTGCTGCTCAGCGAGGGGCAGATCGGCCAGCAGGTGATCGACAAGGTGTTCGAGTACGCCAATCCCAGACAGGCGCTGGGCATGATCGAGCCGAATCATTATCTGCTGATGACTGTGGAGGGCCGCAACAAGCGCTCTGACGGCGTGGGCCTGATTTGGGTGGCCGAAAAGATGAAGGAGCTTGGCTGCACCGAGGCCCTGAATCTGGACGGCGGCAACTCGGTCAAGCTGGTGTTTATGGGCGAGCTGGTTAACTCAGACCGGCACTATAACAAGAAAAACGACCGCTCCGTCACCAGCCTGATCACGCTGGGCACGTTTCCGCTGGATACGCTGAGTCAGACGGACGAGCAGTGACGGCGAAGGAGCAAATAAGCGATGAAAAAGGCGATTTCCCAAATAATGGCGTTGGTGCTGGCCATACTGTTGATGATGAGCGCGGCACTGGCGGAAAGCACGGACGACGCGGCACTGCAGACTCAATACGACGCGGCGCTGGCACTGTATGAAGCGGGCGATTATGCCGGGGCCTATGAGGCCTTCAGCGCGTTGGACGGCTTTTCTGACAGCCGGGCCAAGGCGGGGGACAGCAAGCGGCTGTGGAAAACGACGACCTACAAGGAGGCCCTTTCTCTTTACAATCAGAAGGAATATGCACAGGCCAAGGCACTGTTTGAAGAACTGGGCAATTATGAAAAGAGCAAGTCCTATTTAAGCAACTGCGTGACGCAGCTGCAGCGCGGCGATTATCTGCGGGCTAAGGAACTGTATTCGAATGGCGAATACGCCGAGGCAAAAGCGCTCTTTGAGTCGTTGGGCTCGTTCAGCGACAGCCGCAAACGGGCGCAGACTGCCGACGAAAAGCTGCAGGAGCAGCTAAAAACGGAAGCGGAAGAACAGGCCTATGCCAAGGGATTGGAGCTGGAAGCCGCTGGAAAATGGGCCGAGGCACGGGACAGCTTTATCGCTTCGGGCGATCATGAGGGCGCTACGGAGAAGGTATACGAGACTGCGCGGGAAGTTTCCCGCCGTAACGCTTACACGAAGGCGCAGAATTATGCGCACGATGGGGATTATACTGCCGCAGCCAACTGGTTCCTGGCACTGGGTGATTATGAGGACAGTGCCGAGCAGGCGGAAAAAGCGCAGGAGGCGTGGCGATTGGCCGAATATGCCAAAGCCGGGGAAAGTGACGAGCCGGCTGCATCACTGGCAATGTATCTTGCGCTGGGCGAGTATGAAGACAGCACCGAAAAAGCAGAAGCGCTGCAGGCTACTGTGACGAAAGAGCGTCTTTCCGATGCGGCTGCCGCACTGGAAGAAGCGGGCGATCTACGGGCCGCTCAGGCTGGGTTTGAGGCGGCGGACAACATAGAAGCTGCAGAACGGGCAGCGGAAACGCTGAAAAACAATGCGATCTACATTCAGGCGGAATGTGCCCGGATGGTGTGGAACTTGGACGAGGCCAACGCGCTGTTTGAATCGCTGGGGGATTTCAGCAATGCCGCTGTTATGGTGATGCCGGAGATGGAGCCGATCACCGCCCACCAGCTTCGGGACGACAAGACTTCCGATAAGTCGGAAATCTTTACCGCCCCCGACGGGACGAAGCACCAGTACCAGATTTTCAAGGGCGTGCCCAAGTGGCGGCAGGCGCAGGTCTTCTGCGAACTGCTGGGCGGCCATCTGGCGACGCTGACCACCGCCGAAGAAAACGACTTCGTGTATGGTTTTATGCGGGATTGCGGCTATCTGACCGCCTATTTCGGCCTTTCTGACGAAGCGCGTACCGGCGACTGGAGCTGGGTAACGGGAGAACCCTTCGAATACACCAACTGGCATCGGAACGAACCCAGCCGCAGCGCCAAAGAGCGGTATGGCATGTACTTCTACAAGCACCTGGACGGCACGTGGAACGACAGCCACTTCTATGAATATGCGGAGGTCGACCCCGGCTGCAGCTTCATCTGCGAATGGGATCTGGATTAAACGACAGAAACAGCGCCGCTCTTTCGAAAGGGAAAGAGCGGCGCTGTTGTTTGCCATAAGGTGGATAAGCAGGAGGAAATGCTGCTACTCAGGCGTTGCGAGGATTATTGATGCAGTCGTTTTGTGCTATCTCTGTGGGACGCTAAGCGTGAGTCCGCTGGGTAGACGGTAGCTCGAGTTTTTGGGTGGAGAGAGGAAGTTATGGATGTAGCGATAGTTCGCCAACACAAAGGTTGATATAGCTCTAAAGGCAACGGTTGGGGTTCGTATGCAAGGCAGGCAGCAACAAGGGTGCGAAACGCTGAGAAGATAGGGCAGCGGTGAAGTCTTTCTATAGCCCCGCGAATCCTGTGACCAAAGAAGGCCGACTGGCACTGGAAATGGTTGAAAATCATGAAGCGCGTAGCCAAGAGTAGGCGCGGCGCAGGGCTTGGTCGCCGTGCAAAGCGGAGCAGGGTGCAGAATATTTTACAGGCGACGGAAATTTATTAGCCTTTTCGCTAGCCTAAAACCCCGCTCTTCTGATTTCGGAAGAGCGGGGTTTATCAGTTTTCAGAGGCTTCGGAGAGGGCAGTCTCCGCCGCTTCCAGCGCCTCATAGAGGGATTCGGTCTTATCCTGCTCGGCCTGATAGCTTTCGGTCAGGCGGCGCATGGCTTCCAGATCGTTATAGGTCTCGGGACGGGCGAGCTCGGCTTCCAGACGGGCCATTTCCCGCTCGTTCTGCTCGATAGCTGCCTCAGCCTTATCGACCGCCGCTTTCAGCTCCCGAAGAAGGGCGTTTTGCTGGCGGGTCTTCTTTTTCTCCCGGGTCTGGGCGGTGCGGGTGGTTTCGTCCTCCAAGGAGGAAATGGGGGGACGGGGCCGATCCCGTTTTTCGATGTAATCATCGAAATTACCCAGATATTCTGTGACACCATCTTTTTCCATCACCATGACCTTTTCGGCAAAACGGTTGATGAAGTAACGGTCGTGGCTGATAGCCAGAATGGTGCCGGGGAAATCCCGCAGAGCGTCTTCCAGCACTTCGCGGCTGTCCATATCCAGATGGTTGGTGGGCTCGTCCAGAAGCAAAAGGTTGTCCTGCTTGAGCATCAGCTTGGTAAGCGCTACCCGGCCCCGTTCGCCGCCGGAGAGCTTTTCGATCTTCTCGAAAACCTCGTCGCCTGTGAAGAGAAACAGGCCCAGCGCACTGCGGATGCGGGTCTGCTCCAACTTGGGGAAAGCGTTCCATACCTCGTCCAGAATGGTATTCTGCGGATTGAGGTTCTGTTGATGCTGGTCATAATAGCCGATGTCGATATTGGTGCCGAAACGGACGCTGCCATGATCGGGGTTGATCTGGTGGGTCAGGATGCGAAAAAGGGTACTCTTGCCTACGCCGTTGGGGCCGATGAGCGCCACCCGGTCGCCGGTGCGCAGCTTGAAGGATAGGTTCTGAAAAACGGGCTGCCCTTCAAAGGATTTGCTCAACTCCCGAACTTCCAGCGCTTCCTCGCCACTGCGACGGCGAGCGTCGAAGGAAAAACGGACGTGCTGTTCTTCCACGGGCTTTTCCAGCCGTTCCACCTTGGCCAGACGCTTTTCCCGGCTTTCGGCGGCCTTGATGCTTTTTTCCCGGTTAAAGCTGCGGTAACGCTCGATGATGGCCTGCTCCCGCTGGATCTCCTTCTGCTGAAGTTCGTAAGCCTTCATACGGGTCTCAAAGTCGGCAGTGCGCTTCTTCATGTACTCGGTGTAATTGCCGGTGAATTTGATCATCTTGCCGCCCAGCAGCTCGCCCATGGTGGTGCAGACGTGATCCAGAAAATAGCGGTCGTGGCTGATAAGCAAAAGGGAGCCTTTATAATCGGTGAGATAGTCCTGCAGCCATTCGATGGCTTCCAGATCCAGATGGTTGGTAGGCTCGTCCATAAGGATGATGTCGGGCTTTTGCAGCAGCAGCTTCGCCAGTGAAAGACGGGTGCGTTCGCCGCCGGAGAGGGTGGAGACCTGCCGCTGGTGCATTTCGGGCTTCAGACCGAGACCGTTCAGCACCCGGAGAATCTCCCCCTCGTAGGCATAGCCCTGCTGGGCGTTGTAGCTTTCGGTCAGACGCTGGTACTCGCTGGAAAGGCGCAGAGCCGTTTCGGGGTCGGCGGATTCCAGCAGTTTCTCGATCTCCGCCATGCGGCGTTCCATGACGCGGATGGGCTCGAACACCTTAAGCAGCGCGCCCCAAACGGTATCGGTCAGGGGAATGTCGTCCAACTGGGCCAGATAGCCGACGCGCAGGTCTTTGTTGCGGTGGATAGTGCCGCCGTCCGGCTGCATTTCCCCGGCGATCATGCGCATAAGGGTGGTCTTACCGCAGCCGTTAACCCCTACAAGGCCCATTTTTTCGCCCTTTTGCAGGCTGAAGGTAACGCTGCGGAGGACTTCGTGAACACCGAAGCTCTTCTGGAGCTCCTGAACGGAAATAAGGATCATGCGGGACAAGCCTTTCTATGGAAAATGATGAAATGCGCGTGTTATTGCGCGGGGTAGAAAATATCGTGGATATACTGGCGGCAGCGGTCAAAGTCCACCTGATAGGTCTGCATTCCCACGTAGGTGATGGGGGAAAGACAATCGCTGGGGGGCAGCTGATAGCCCTCGGGCGTGACGCCGCGAAGCTCCAGTGCGTAGCCTACGGCGGTCAGCATGTCGTCCAGCTTCATGTTGGTGGTAACAAGGCTGTCAGAGACGACTCCCAGAATGCGGAGGGCGTCGTCCAGCGTCGCGTCGGCGTATTTCTCGGTCAGTGTGGTAAGAACGGTACGGATACGGCGGGTGCGGCCCGCGTCGCCGTCGCCGCCGACCTTGCGGATGCGCATATAAATGACGGCGGCATGGCCGCTGAAAAGATAGGTGCCCGCCTTCGCCATACTGGGAGTGGTCGCGTCCCGGGCGATGCGGTAGCGGTTGAGATAATCGGCCTCGGCATCGGTGACGGTCAGGGTCACGCCGCCCAGAGCGTCAATGATATCCTGAATATTGTTCATGCAGAAAATGGCGTACTGATCGACCTTGATGCCGAATTGGGTGGCGACAATGTTCAGCAGCGCGTCAATACCATAGTTTTTGGTGATGTAGGTGAAGCGGCCGATAGCTCCGTCCGGGCGGCGAATGAGCATTTCCCGGGTCAGCGTGCAGAAGATGACACGGCGTTGGACCGTATCCAGCGTTACCAGCACCACGCCGTCCGTATTACCCAGATTGTTGGGGTCGCCATCCCAGGTATCGGTGCAGAGAAGCAGATAATGATGCATTCCCTCGGAGGGTTCGGGCACTTCGTCGGGGCTGAGCGGGGCGATCTCCCGCGGAGTGACGGCGGCCAACGCACAGGCCGGAAACAACAGCAGCAGACAAAGCAGAAAAGCAATCAGACGCTGGTGCATGGAAACAGACTCCTTTCAGGCCCCGGCGGAAAAACGGAATCCGAAGGGGAAAATCAGCAAGGGAAAAACTCAACATAAAAGAATACGAGGAAGAAGGGGCAAAACCCTTCCTCCCCGCAAAAGGAGATTGGAAAGAACAATTTATTTGCAGAGCATTTCCAGCAGCTTATTGGAGCGGGACAGGAAAGAAGTGATCTCGTCTTTCTCCAGGGGACGGGTGCTCATGCGGGCCAGATCAAAAAGCTGAGCGGCCAGCAGGGTGCGCTTTTCGCCGTCCTCACTGGCAATCAGGGACTGAACCACCGGGTTGGAGGCGTTCAGCACCAGCGTGTAGTGCTCGGGCAGCTTGAAATCCTGTCCGTAAATACGGCCCATCTCGGAGAAACGGCGGCCTTGTTCTTCCTGCACCAGCATGGCGGGCAGGGATTCGTCCTTCAGCGCGCTGAGCTTCACGGTCAGCTCCTTGCTGCCGGTAGCTTCCGTAAAGAGGTCGGTCAGCTTTTTGGCGTCCTCCTCGCTCTGCTTCTTTTCCTCCTCCGTCTGTTCCCTCTGGAAGGCTTCGCTGTCCGCATCCACCCGAGCAAAGCTGAGACCGTCCACTCCCGCGGAGTATTCCATGAAACTGACGAAGTTCAGGTCGATCAGAGAGTCCATCACGACCACGTCCACGCCTTCGTTATCGTACAGAGCGACACTGGCGGCCTGACGGGTGGGGTCGTTGGTGTAGATGACCTTCTTGCCGACTTTGCCTTCGTTTTTGCTCAGGTATTCGGTCAGGGTCAGATATTCGCCCTTGGTGGTCTTAAAGAGCAGCGTATCCTTCACCTGCTCGAAGAACTTGGCGTCTCTCATGCATCCGTACTTGACGAAGGGATGGATATCGTCCCAGTACTTCTGATAATTGTCGCGCTCAGTATTGAACAGGCCGGTCAGCTTGTCGGCCACCTTTCGGGTGATGTACGCGGAGAGCTTCTTGACATAGCCATCGTTCTGCAGGAAGCTGCGGCTGACGTTCAGAGGCAGGTCGGGGCAGTCGATCACACCCTTGAGCAGCATCAGGAACTCAGGGATGACTTCCTTGATGTTATCCGCCACGAAGACCTGACCGCTGAAGAGCTTGATTTCGCCTTCCTTAGTGCCGAAATCATTGGTCAGCTTGGGGAAGTAGAGGATGCCCTTGAGGTTGAAGGGATAATCGACGTTCAGGTGGACATAAAACAGCGGATCGTCGAAGGTGTGGAAGACATCATGATAGAAGGATTTGTACTCGTCAGGGGTGCAGTCCTTTGGATTCTTGAGCCAGAGAGCGGGGGTGGAGTTGATCAGCTCCGGGCCCTTGGGCGCTTCGTCCGTCTTGGACGTTTCGCTTTCTTCCGTCTTTTCGGAATCGGCGGGCGTTTCGGCCTTTACCATGTCAAAGTAAACGGGTGTAGCCATGAATCCGCAGTAGCGGTGGAGCACTTCGCGGAGACGATATTCCTCCAGAAATTCGGATTCTTCCTCCGAAATGTGCAGGGTAATGACAGTGCCGCGCTCGGTACGGTCGCCGGTCTCCATGGTGAAAGCCATGCCGTCCTCGCTGATCCAGCGAACGGGTTCGGCTCCTTCGGAGGCGGACAGAGTGTCGATTGTGACCTTGTCGGCCACCATAAAGGCGGAATAGAAGCCAAGACCGAAGTGACCAATGATGCCGCCCTTGTTGTCACCTTCGTAGTTCTTCAGAAATTCTTCCGCGCCGGAGAAAGCCACCTGATTGATGTATTTTTCCACTTCTTCGGCAGTCATGCCGATGCCATTATCGGCAAAGCGGATCTCATTCGCATCTTTGTCAAGTGTGACAGTAACGCGATAGTCGCATTCCTGATCGGGATGGAGCATTTTTTCCTTGGTGATGGCATCACAGCCGTTGGAAACCATTTCGCGGACGAAGATATCCTTATCGGAATAGAGCCAACGCTTGATGATGGGCATGATGTTTTGTGCATGAATGGAAATGTTGCCTTTTTGCTGCTGGGTCATAGTAGACGCCTCCGTGATAGTTATGGGGTGGGTGTTCCTTATTTATATAGGAGGGACGGCATAACGTTGAGATGCGTATACTCCATATAACGAGGAACATCATTGCGAACAATGTTTGGAAGCAGTGCTAGCTTCCGAAAGCTATTGTAGCAGAGCGGAGAGGGAAATGCAACAGAAAATTAGCACTCATTTAAAAAGAGTGCTAACAATGTAGAACGAGGGGGAGTAACACTATGAGCCGAATAGAATGGAAAAGGGGAAGAGAACAAGAGGAAAAGCTGAGACACGGAAAAGATAAATAGGAAAAAGGAGATAGAGTGAGCAGAAAAAAGTGCAGTAAGAGATGCCTGAACCCATTGAAAAATAAGGATTTTGAGAAAAGATGCAAAAAAAGTAAAAAAACTTCAAAAAAAGTGTTGACAGAAAAGTGAGCACGTGGTATTATGTACAAGCTCGCTTGAGAGCAACGAACCTTGAAAACGATACAGAATAAGGAAAGAACGCAAGAACAGTCAAGAATTTTGAGTGAATCGTGCTTGAGAAGGACGGGTCCTGAGAGGGGCGAGTTCTTCCAAAAATCAAGAGCGATAACGGATTAAACATAAGAGTTTGATCCTGGCTCAGGACGAACGCTGGCGGCGTGCCTAACACATGCAAGT